>WSSedA1B3DRAFT_1000001_pt1 | contig 108599 bp, 167 predicted proteins | sample WetSurSiteA1Bulk_FD_9468 | JGI IMG/M metagenome (IMG submission 9468)
GCCACCAGCACAGTGCCGACGAACACGCCGACTCCGGTCACAACCGACACGCCAACGGAAACCGCGACAGGTACAGTGACCGTTACGCAAACGGAAACGGAAACCTCAACTGCAACGGCGACTGTGCTGACTAGCACGCCCACCATCAGCCCAACCCCCTGCCAGGCGGGTATCGACGATTACGTCACGCTGATGATACACTGCGACGGGGAGGACGGCTCGACCAACTTCGTTGATTCATCAGCACGGCACGCGACCCTAGAGACACTTCCGAACGCGCAGATGGACACGGGGCAACGGAAGTTTGGCGATTCCTCCGGCATCTTCGATGGCACGCTTGGGGTATCGTCAATGGTCGATCCTGACGGGGCAAAGATCAACTCCCAAGCATTCACCATCGACTTCTGGTTCCGCGTCGAGGGAACCGCAGAGACAGCGGAGATGCTGTGGATTGGGTCCGACTACTACTTCACGGTCTTTCTCTATATTGCGATTCAAAGCGACTTGTTGTTCGTCGGTGATCTGAGTGGACCGATCATCGGGAGCTTCGTGGACACCTTCACGCATGACGTGTGGCATCACGTCGCTCTCGTCGGTGATGGTGGCCCGGACGGCAACCGGCACATGAAGTTGTTCCGCGACGGCGTGCAGCTCGGGGACACGTTCACTCAGGACTACTACTACCCGTTCGAAGGTTTCGGAATTTCGGAGTTTCCGTTCCCCGGATTCGGGCTTCATGGCTGGATCGACGAGGTTCGCGTGAGCATCGGAGTTGCTCGGTGGTGGGACACGTTTACCCCACCATTATGTGAATATTCTGTACCTACTGTGACTCCTATACAGATTCCTACAGTAACAGTTTCAATAACCCCTACTCCAACGGTATCTGTAGTAAAATATCAAATGTTAATATGAAGGATTAAAAAATGTCTCTATATACAGGAATAGGATTACCCCAAACAAATAAGGTATATCCAGTAGAAAAAGAAGATAAGGAATTAATAAGAGATTCAATTATTACAATTTTGTTGACTAAAGTAGGACAGAGATTGTTCAATCCTTCATTTGGTAGTAGGCTTCATGAATTAGCCTTTTCTCCTAATGATACAGTTACTTCCAGGTTGGCTGAACAATATGTAGTGGATGCTATAAGAAAATGGGAGCCTAGAGTTAGAATAATTGGAGTTAAAATATACAATAGTGAGGAATTACTATCAATAAGTATGGATTTGTTAATAATTAAACTTAATGAAACTTTTAATTTACCTATAAGTATTGCTAAGGATTTGGGTAGGGTTGCTTAATGGCCACTAAAATATCATATACCAGTAGAGAATATTCAAATATCGTAGATGAAATCCGGGCACAGTTCATGGCTGAATTGCCTGGGTATAATGATTTTCTTGATAGTAATATAGGTAGATGGTGGATTGAAACGCCAGCGGCAATAGCTGACATGATATCTTTTAATATTGATCGGCAAGCGGCTGAGTGTTTTGTTGATACGGTTGAAACTAGAGAAAACATGGTTGGTATGTTACGGCTTATAGGATTTCAACCAATGAACCCAATTCCAGAACAGACTGCGGTTACTTTTTCCATAGCAGAAGCAGCAACTACTGATGTGTCTATTGATAGGTATACCAGATTGTCTGATTCAAATGGTCGATCTTGGGTTACTATGTACTCTGCAACTATCCCAACTGGCAGCACTTCGGTTGACGTAATATGTATGCAGGGGGACTGGAAAACACTAACTTTTACTTCTACCGGAACAGCATTTCAAAAATTTTTATTAAACTCTACTGGTATCGCGGAGGGAAAAATTATAGTAAAAGTTAATGGGATTGAATGGACCCAAACAGATAATAATTCTTTTGTAGGAAAAGAATATAGTGATGAAGTTTACCGGTATATAAATACTAGACAAAAAAAGGTTGTTATCGAATTTGGTGATGGTGTAGAAGGTAAAATACCAATTGCTGGATATCAGATAGCTATTCAATTCTTTGTAACTGATCATATAAATGGTAAAGTGTTACCTGGAGAAATAAGCCAAGCAGTTTCCGAGCCTGATGGTAGTGATTTTGACTTGAATGTAAAACCTAAATTTACTGTTAGAAATAGTGCTTCTTCTAGCGGTGGGGCAGATTTTGAGTCTATTGATAGTGCAAAAAATAGATACCCACAGGCTTATACCACAGCCCGTCGCGCAGTTACTATCGAAGATTGGACCAACTTAGCTCTTACTGTTCCTGGGGTCCTAACTGCTAAAGCGGCTGATTATACGGTTGATACTACAGTACCAGTTTATACTGTGTATGTTTATGTGATTGGTAATGGGGGATCTATAGGAGATGCGTCTTTAGAAGAGTCAGTAAGCGATTATTTTGTTACTAGGAAAATACCAGCAATAAGACATGTAGTTACCGGCCCGCAACAAAAACAAATTAAAGTTAGTACAACTATCCATGTATATAGGAAGTATAGTCCTTCTGAGGTAACGGCTTCTGTAAATAAAGCTATACAAGATTTTTTTATAATATCCCCTTCATCAGATTCATATGTTGACATAGGAAAACGCATATTTTTAACAGATTTGCTAGTTAAGATACTAGAAGTTACAGGAGTAGCAACTGCAACTCTAACTGTATCAACTTTAGATAACAATGCTAACGAGACTCCAATAACAACTGATTATTTAGAAGTTGAATTTAACGAAATTGCTAGGTTAAATAGTGTTTCAGTAACTTTTCCTGCTAACGGTTTAGTTTAATATGGCAACAAGTCCAAAGACTAATAGGTTGTTTGTTACCAAGGGTGATATTACTCGTAGGGTAATGGACACTTATGTGCCTGATTTCTACCAGGACACAGAAAAGTTTCAAGATTTAGCAAGAGCAATGGAGATAGTGGCTCCAATTTTTGACCTACTATTTGAGAAATCCGACTTCTTGCCTTATTTAGTAGATTTAGATCATATCCCCCATACTTTATTATCAGGTTTAGGGGAATTATTAGGATACGAATGGGATTATAAAGTTAGCGACGGCTTCCAACGAAAGATGTTGGAGTATTTAACTGAAGTTTATAGTATAAAAGGAACCCCGTTATCTTACGAAAGGGTGCTTAGAAGGTATGCCCAAACTATCCCAATGGCTCAGGAAAGTGTCATTGTTAAAATTTCTACACCTGAAGTATTTATGTTAGATGATATTGATTCTTTACTGGACGGTAGTAAAAGACTTCATGGTGGGGAGGATAATATAATTGGGACTATCTTATTAGACACTAATGTCCCTGCTACTAGCCAGGTTATGAGTAATTTGTATAAGTTTGCTCATCCGGCTGGGTTTGTTCTTAGATACAAGAGACTTGGTTTATTTGAAGGACCTATAGGATTTTTGGTAGACTTGGGGACTTCTGGGGAAGTTGATTTTATTGTTTCCACCCCACAACCGAGATTAGTTACTCGCGGGGATGATATAACGATTAGTGATAATGTACCAAGACCAAGAATAACTTACTTTTTCTTGGTTAAAGTGGAAGCGGGTTTTTCAACTTTACCTGCTGAAAGTGAAACAAACTTTTTTGTTTCTAGGCATATTCTATTAAAACTATCAAATTCGTCTTCATCTTCGTCTGATACTAGCAATGATTTTGAAGTTGATTATAGGGTTCATACAGGAATACATATTAATGAGCTTGCAGATGATTTATTTGATGACTTTTTTACTAAATACCCAGATTTGGCATTATGAGTAAGAGATACGGATTTTCAATAGTTTCAGGACCTCCTACTTCTTCCCCAACATACAAGGCAGATGTAGTAGATATTATTGATTGTTTTATTGTTTCAATAAATGGTATTGTTAAAACTGGAATATATTTTTGTGATGTACAGCCAGTAGAGGATAGTATAGAATAATATGGCTATTGTAATAAGGAGGTTCGTTAGACCCACGGTATCAAGTGACCCGGTATCAGTTTCTGGTACTCTATTTCAAGATAGTCTAGTAGGAACTACAGGAACAATAATTTCTAATATTTGGTTATCGGATTATTTGTCAATCGGAATAAGTGGTTCAGGGGTTCCTTCTTCCGGTATAAATATTCTTAATAGAATTGAGGATTTCGTGAGAGTTAAGGATGTTTTAGTATTTACTCCTGTTAGTGGCACACCGGATAGTGTATCTGTTAGTGATAGTTTGAATTTTTCTATAAACTATCTAGTTGAAAATTCTGGTTTTAATGACAGCCTAATAGTTAGCGATGGGTTAAGTTTAAAACTTTCTCATATTAGATTTATTAGTGATTCTATTTCGGCTAAAGACGATAGGTTGATAAGAGGAGTTGGGGTTACTGTTAGGGATGCTTTGTGGGTAACTGGTGGGCCACAAAGACATGAAGAAGCTAACCTTGCTGACAATGTTTCTGTGTCAGGGTCTGTGTTAGCAGTTTCCAATGGTATTCAATCGTTGTATGATGAAGTTATTTTGTCAGTAGGAGTCACTGGAAGCGGTACGAGTGTTTAATTATGGGAATTTATACATACACGGGAAGGTACATGAGGTGTGAAGATTTTTTATATGCTCACACTTGGTGGTTGGTTTTAGGTAGAAATAAATTTTCCACTCACGATTACGCATGGCCCGTTGAAAATAGTCCACCATCGGAAGACCCCACTTTATATGACCCAGATCTTGATCAACATCCAGATGTTCCTACTTGGGTGGTAGCGTCCTCTAGTGGGTTTGTTGGGAAAGACATATATGGACCAATATATTTTGGTGGGGAGAGGTGGTCATTTTCATCAAATCAAAAAACTACAGATATTTATTTAAAATTTGAAATAAACCCTTCGGTAAATACGTCTATGCTAGGGTATAGAAGAATTAGTTTGAGAGTTGACCCAGTACCAAAGTTCCCCCCGATTTATTATGGAACGACGAACGATTTCAGTGATTTAGGGTCAATTGTGTTCTCAAGTAATGAGGCTCTTATTTTGAGACCTCAGAATGAAATACATGTTGTGGAGATTGTACTTCCGCTGTAGGTAAATATGGCTGGGTCATCAAATCCTCCTATGGGTTATGGAGTTTATACGAATACGGGTAAGCAGATGGTCCGAGGGCCAGACATGCTTCGTCATACCTTTTGGTTAGCCTTGGGGAGGCCAAGATTTGAGGACCCGGAACTTGGGATTAGGGATTACCCGTGGCCTAACGAGTCTATCCCACCATCAGAAGACCCAACTAACAGTGGAATTTCCTCTGTTGGAATTTTGAGATCAATAAGAATACCGGATGCAGCGAATCCCGACCCTATAACTTTCGGGATAGGCCAAGATGCTGCTTATATAGGAGTTAAAAAGGCCGCAACAGTAAGTACCGCAGTAGTTAATCCAGGGGGCATGATTTATTTCAATAATACTGAATGGACCTTATCCAGTGTTCATGGGTCTTATCATTTATATCTTAAGTTTGTTATTGGACCCGGTGAGTTTTCATACTCCGTTGACGGGTTTCCTACGGTTAAGGGTTACCGTAGATTAACTGTTGTTACAGATATGGCTAGGATGGGTGGTTATGTATCAGGGCGTTATCAGAATTTTATTGGTGGTGGGGGAACTGCTGGGAGAATTTTTTATACTAGTAATGAAATATATCGCCCATTAGAAAGTGATGATATTCATAATATAGAGATTATATTTCCTTTGTAGGTTTTGTATGGGTAGTATAGGAACATATACATATCGTGGTAGGTCAATGGTAAGGGGTGCTGATATGGTTGATGCCACTAAGCATTCATTTTGGCTGGCGTTGGGAAGGTGTGACCTTTCTTGGTATTCAGTTAGTATGGCCAGATTTCCTTGGGCAAACGAGAATCAGCCCCCTGTAGAAGATCCAGTGAATGCTAAAACTCAAACTAGGCTACCCGACGAAAAATCTACTGAAATGGGGGCTCAGGCTGTGAATATTGGGGTTAAAAAGGCGTCTATAGTAAGTCTATGTATTCCAGATCCAGTTTCAGGCACTATAGCATACGGGCCGACCAGGTGGAAATTAACTGGGTCCCCAACAACGTCTTCCCCGTGGTTATACTTGCGGTTTGAAATAGAGGAAGATGATTTTACCTATGATTTAGATTCACATTTTGATCTTGACGCTTATCGAAGGCCGACAATTATAACTGACATGTACCTTCAACAGGAAAATGCAAGGTTTAAAATGAAGACTACGGCTAGATATGATGATTTTTATGACCCTAATTACCCAAATTCTAGGGTTGGAACAGTTTTTTATACTAGCAATGAGATAAAACAAACTAGAGAGCCTGGGGAAACCCATATAGTAGAAATAATATTACCTATGTGAGAAATATATGAGCGGAGTTTATACCGATATTGGTAGAGGGGTCATACGGGGTGCTGACCTTATAGACAACCACGAATTTTGGGTGGTCCTAGGAAGAGCCAGGTTATCAAGTACTGTTTATGGGGGGGTTGACTTTCCATGGCAACCGGACGGAGCTTACCCCGATGCAGAAGACCCGGCTAACACAATTCTTGCTAGTCTAGGCACTACTTACGGAAAATTAATTCCAGACAGGACACCACAAGTTTATGAAATGGGAGAGCTTGCAATACACTGTGGGGCTCATAAGGCAGATAAAATATTTTGTGTTTCTTCTACAAGTGCATCTTCGGATATATTTTTTAATAATTCTTACTGGGTGCAAGCAGACCCCGTGGCTTCTAAGTACTTGTATTTACAGTTTACGGTTTTAAATACAGAATTTGTTCAAGCCACGGATAATAATTATAGTATTACTGGTTATAGAAGATTAAATATAGTGACTGATATGGTCCCTATAGTAAATGGTACTACTAGTGGCAGGTACAACACTGATATTTTTAGTGACTTAGGAACAATATTATTTTCAAGTAATGAAGTTTTACGGGAAAGAGATATTAACGAAAATCATATAATAGAGATTATATTACCGTTGTGAGGTTAAAATGGGCGTTTATTTTGATTACGGAAGATATACTAGGGGAAAAGACTTAATAGACTCAAGTTTGCATACGTGGTGGCTACAGCTTGGCCGTTGCGATTTTGGTGCCGGGGCTGGGCAATCGTCGTGGGCATGGTCGGACGAACACAACCCCCCAGCGGAAGACCCGGCAGTTGGTAATCCTGACAAAAACGAAATGAATACAAGTAACCCACTAATACAAGATTATAACCATGTTGGATTGGTGAAAGCTACTCAAGTGGCTATGGTAAAACCAGACGTCACAGGAACCATTTATTTTGATAGTCAGTATTGGAAAATATCTACTGATCTAAATGCTAAGCATGTTTATTTTAGGTTTGTCATAGAGCCCAGTTATTTTACTGCTGAAGATGACCTGGAGCCAACTATAGTAGCATATAGAAGACTTAGTTTAGTTGCGGATATTTCAGGGTCGGCTATTACTGGTGGGGCTATTAAAGTTAGGCCAAGCACGATTGGAACAGGAGGAGATTTAGGGTACGTGTTATTTTATTCCAATGAAATATCTAGGACTAGGGCTTCCGGTGAGAGGCATGTTATTGAGATAATATTAGCTCAATAGAGGTTTAATAATGGCAGTTATTGACGAAAATTATTACGATTCAGTAGGAGAAGAAAACCCAGAGAATTGGGACCGTCCGTTGTTTATAGCTGGTAAGGCTTTACAATCAAGAGAGCTAAACGAGTTGGTATCATTACAGGAATTTTACTCTGATAAATTAGGAAGGTCTGTACATACTAGAGAGGGTATTATTATAGACGGGGTAATTCCGAAACCCGATCCAGATGCAGGTGTTATTAGGATAGAAGACGGTAAAATTTTCTTGGCTGGTAAGGTTCGTGATATTCCCGGAGTTGGAGAAGGTACAAGCGGTGATCAAATAGACCCATTGGTAATTTCCGCTGATGGAGAAGAAGTAGTTGGATTAAATGTCGAATTTGAGATAATAAAAGCTTCTGATGATGAAAGTTTATTAGACCCTTCTGGATACTCAAATAAAGGTCTTGACGGGGCCTATAGACAAAGGCTAAAGACTTCCTGGGTAGTATACACTCCTGATGAAATCCAAAGTTTAACTTCTTTCATAGAAATATTTAGATTGAAAGACGGCGTAGTTATAAACCTACCCGTATCAACCGTAGCAAATATAGACGAAATACTAGAACAAAGAACTTACGAAGAGTCCGGGCATTATAAGGTTAACGGGTTTCAATCGTCATTTACAAAAATTGAAGACCCTGAAAAATATAAAGAAAACCCAGACCCTGACACTCGATTATTACTCTCTATCGGTAGTGGGGTAGCTTACGCCGGTGGAAGGCGAATGGACTATAAGGGTGGGCATTTATTTTGGGAAAAGGCCAGGGAAGAGGCCGAAATTTTTGAAATTATGACCCCCGCTATGAAAACTGAGTCAGTTGGTATGTCTGAAATGGCTGTAAGTCCTTATCAGAAACCGATAGCCTCAATAAACTCTATCTCGGGGTATGTACGAACCCCGTTTATGAAGGTCACTCATACCCCAGGTTCCAATAAAGACAATTTGGTCAGTTCCGATTCGGTTATGGTATCGGATATGTCTAATGGGGCTACAAATAGTGCTGTTACCGGGGGATATTTCTCTGGTGTTTTGCCTGGTAGTATAAGATTATATACTACTTATTTAGGTAAGAGCTGGAATGCTCCTACAATTTCAACCTCTCCTTATGTGTTAGGGGTGGACTATACAGTTTCTGGAAGTGAAGTAACTTGGTTAAAACCTGTTATAAACTCTCTTACTGGCGAAGTAGATGTACCTGACAGTTATTACGCTACTTGGGAGTATTCCACTAACAACGGGCATGATGAAGTAAAATTCAAAGAGGGTAAAAGAATAAAGGCTACAGGGACTATAACTATAGAGGGTTATTGGCTTTTGGACTACCATTATTTTAATGGTAGCACACCTTTTCCTGATGGGGGGAGCAAAACTCAAGGTTTTTATATTCATCAAGTACCAGACAACACTAATTTATCCACAACAGGAATAACTATAGGGTTCCCAGAATCAAAAAATGGGGTTAGTGATATAATCAGCGTCGAGTCGATTCATGTAACAGATAAAAATGACCCCAACGTAAACCCGGAATCTTGGTGGTGGCCCGGTGAATACAAAGTTTTATCCCACCGAGATGAGTTTGGTATAAAAGATTTGAGAATTACCCAAAATAATTTGTCTTGTGGAGCTAGGGTTATTATTTATGGGACTACAAGTAAGCCTAGGCCATCTGTGACAACAAAATTAACAGTTAATTATACTTATTGGAAAACATTAGAAGACGGGGATTACTTTACTAGATATTCCTATTTCAAAGAGGATGGAGAAACATTAGCTGATATTGAGGATATACAAAAACCAGAAGATATATCGGCTTTTAATACTATTAAAGATCTTTCTAATTATATTGATTTTCGTAAGAATCAGTATTACTGGGGTCTAGACGAAACTTACAACACTAACTATCATGATTCGCAAGCTGGGGTTGGAACTGTCACTACTGGAGTGGTAGGGATTAGACCTCCTGTAGCGAACCTCCCTTTATCAGTAAACTATAACATATATTTACCCAGAATGGACTTGGTAACTATAAATAAAACAGCTAAGTATGTATCCGACTCTATAATAATTCATAAAGGAAAATCGTCCGTAAAGCCAAGTTACCCCCCAGTAGCTAGTGCGGAAGAGCTAACTATATTAAAAATATCTTCTGAAGGTAATAGTGATCACCCAATTATTATTTCTGCTTCTACTAATCGGTTTACTATGGAAGATATTGGCTTCTTGAAATCTAGAATTGAGAGACTTGAAAGTCAGTTGGTTGAGGAAGCTTTACAACGAGAAGCAGATGTTTCGTTGGCATTGAAATCTCAGACTTCCGTAACGTCTTTACTAAAGAAAGGTGTATTTACTGACCCATTATTAGATTTTTCTAGAATTGACTCGGATTATAATTTAGTTACTAGTGGTGATCCTCCTGTTGGTGGGAGTATAAAATATAACGTAGCTATGGACTTTTTAGAAGGATCAATAAGGTTTCCTTTTAATATTAAATTACCTGTTGATCCCTATTTAGAAAATAAGATAGACACAGAAGAGTCTACGAATATTTATTTAGGTGATAAAAGTATTTTAATTAATTACACTGAAAAACTAGAGATGCAGCAACCTCTGACAACTACTTATTATGACGTTAATCAGTTTGGATCATTTAGTAGTGATGCCCATATAGAATTAGACCCTGCTGTTGAGTGGTGGGTTGATACGGGCAATTCGACTGTTGTAACTCCTATAGATAAGAAGGCAGTTGTTAATTATTACAACGATCAAATAATAGATAGTTCTTTATGGATTGATAATAAAGCGACTTCGGTATCACTTGATAACATATACGAATGGTGGACATTATATCATTTTGGATTACCCGCTTCATTGATCGGCAGTCCTATTCAGTATATTCCTGGGGCATACTCAACATTAAATCACGACGGAACCGTTGTTAGTAGCCCATCAGGGAATGCTAGTAGGCCAGTCGCGTTTAGTAAAGATTCTGTCGGGTTTGTTGCCCAAGCGCTTAGATTAACTTCTTCTCCTTCTGTAGCTAGAGTTGGTAACGACTTTTTAGTTAGTCAAGACATACGGTTAGCCAGGAAAGGGGGTAGAGAAGTAACAATAACTGGGTGTTTATTTCCTCCCTTAAAAACAATCGTTGGTTATTTGGATGGGAAAGAAATAAATTTGACTCCTGTTGGTAGCGTGTCTGTTGGAACAGCAACCTCTAACGGAACCACAACAATTAAAAGTGATTCTAACGGTGAATTTGTCGCTAAGTTAACTATTCCGGTTAATACTACTAATCATATTGCTTCTACCGGCATCTCTACCATAGAGTGCGTTCATGAAGCGGAGACTGTCTTTGACACTCGCGTTTCGGCTAGTGCAACTTATTTATCTTCACCCCATGTGTATAATGCTGATTCAGGTATGCAGTCTATAAATCCGGTTTCTTTTAATGATTCCGTTTCTCATACACCGTTGGCACAGACATTTATCCCACAGAGAGATATATTTGTTTCTTCCATAGACTTATTTTTTACCTCTAAGGGTAGTGGTGGGGTTTTACTAGAAATACGTACTATGAATAATAATACCCCCTCTGGCAGAGTATTAGCGTCTTCTTACGTTCCTTATGCCAATATTAATATAGGGGCTACTACTAAAACTAATTTTAAGTTTACCGACCCTCCGTTTGTAGCTGCTGGAATCGAGTATGCTTTTGTACTTAAAACAAGGGGAACTGGATTTAGAGTAGGGGTGGCTAAAACAGGCGGAACAGACGCATCGTTGGGAACTTCGTTCGTGTCTGCCCAATATGGTGTTGGTACTATGTATAAGGCTAACAGTACCTCCGCTTGGGCTTCTATCCTAGATTATGATATGAAGTTTACTTTGTACAGAGCAAAATTTGATTTGTCAGAAACTTCTGTTCTTGATTTTGGTTATATACCTGTTGGTGACGCAGTAGGATTACTAGTTTCCGCTGATTCTTTATCACCGAGTAATACGGATATTAGGTGGGAATTTAGAGTTGACAGTGGTGGGAGTTTTGAAAATTCCGGGTGGATTACTATACCTCCATTTACAAACACTTTAATGTCTACTTATTTTACTTCCATCCAACTTAAAGCCACCCTGTCTAGTACGTCTGATAATGTATCCCCTAATATAACTAAAGAAGGGTTGGGATTACTAGCGTGGATGTGGAATCCTAGTCAATATACGGACGGTGGAAACACTACTTATTACGCTGATTATATAAGTGATAATAATTCATTATACGGTGAGAATTATGATAGTGTTGTAGTTACTACAGACGAGTATACTCCTTCTTTAAGTGAAGGGGTAGAAACAACCAAAGTTAGTGTGTTGGTTTCTACTGATACAGGAATGACATGGAATGATCTAGCAGAAGATGATACTCAAAATACAGCATTAACCACAACAGAGGATAAGGTTGCTATAAGTAATGGTATTTATCAGGTAACTAGGGATGCTACAGGTAGTTGGAAAAAAACTTATTCATCTGATAGCGGGACTATAAGTGAAGTTACTACCGCTACGGATAATACTAATTTTAGACTAAGAATTAGACTTACTTCAACTGATAAGTCTGTTTCTCCTGCTGTTGCCAAAATTAGAGCTATTGTTCATGACTCATAAGATAGGAGTGACTGTTTGGTATGAAAAAAATTCGTAGTGGACCCGGAATGACTGTTTATAAGTATACGGATACTGAAAAAAATAATATGAATGTTGTTAGGCAAGACAGGCAAATGTTAAATTTGGTTTGTGACGTCCTTGTTTCTATGGAGGACATACAGGGGGTGCAATTACCCCCAAAGGTAAGAAAGAAAATTGCTCGACTAAAGGCATCTAGATAATGAAGATCCTGTTATTTAGTGATTCCCCGTTTTTACCTACTGGTCAAGGTAGGGTTATGCTTGAACTTGGTAGGAGACTAAAAGCTAAAGGGCATCAAGTAGAAAGTTTAGCTTGGAGTCTTGGTAATGCTAAGGAACATGTATATCAAAAAGAATGGCCTATAACTTTTATTGGTACTTGTTATTCTATTGATGTAGGGAGGACAATAGAAATCATAGGAAATATAGCCCCTGATGTATGTTTAATGCTTGGTGATTTACATCATTTTGATGGAATTCAGTGTGTTAGAGATGAATTACTTACTAGAGGTAAACCAGTTTATTTTCATTTATACTTAAACGTAGATGGGGAAGGTTTACCAGCAAAACACAGAGCTACAATATGTGGAGTAGATTCGATTACATGTACATCTAATTTTGCTTCCAAGCAGGTTGAGTTAAATTCAGGTAAAAAATTTCCTTTTGTCTGGCATGGGGTTGATAGTAATATTTTTAAACCAATTAAATCTGTTGAGGATTACCCGTGTAGTATAACAGATGTTTTTGGGGCTACTACTAAAGGTAATTGGAAAGATTATTTTGTTGTAACGTATGTGGGTAGAAATTCTATAAGAAAATCTTTACATTTGTTAATTCAGGCTTTAACAAAAATTGATAAAGAGTGCCCGAGATTAAGAGCACTTTTTGTGACTAACCCTAGAGATAGAATGGGTTTTCAATTAAATGATTTAGCAACTGTAATGGGGTATAATCCAGAGAAATTGGGTTATATAATTTCTACTGTTGATAATCCAATAACTGATGAACAGTTAAATGCTGTTTATAATCATAGTACTGTAACTATTTTAACTTCTATTGGGGAAGGGCAAGGATTTTTAACTTTAGAGTCGTTTGCTGCTGGGGTTCCAACTATTGGGTCTGATAACTCAGCTACCTCCGAGTTAATAAAAGCTGGTGGGGGTGTGCTAATACCTTCCGAGCGGGAAACATGGGCCTGTGAAGGGACTAAACATAGAAAGTCAACACCAGATGCTATATCTAGTGCATTACTCAATTTGTATAAGGATTGGGAAATAGGTGGGAAAAATTTAGATAAAATGCGTTTGGATGGGGTAAATTTTTCTAAAAAAAATTCTTGGGATTACTGTTTCAGTAAACTTTATGATCATATAACAAATAATTTTATTAGTTATAAGAAAACCCATGAAAAAATTGATACCTGTGAGGAGAAAAATTTAAGTATAGGCCCCAGTAAAGTTGGTATTGATACAGGTATGCAACATGCGATATGTAACGTTACAAAAAAATTTATAGATAAAGAACAAGTATATATAGTTAAAATGGGGGGTATTGGTGATATTATACAAGCTACACCTATTTTTAAGGGAGTAAGTAAAAGACACCCAGGAGCGAATATAATTTTATTAACAGAAAAAGAAGAAAACAGCGAAATACTATTAAATAATCCTTATTTAACAGAGATCATAGTGTTTGGAAATGCTGATCAACGTTCGTTAGTTAAAAGTATTATTCCTTTGTGTGATTATGTGTATGATCTTCGTTATGTTAGTTATATTTATGGTAAACAAATTGATTTAGCTAAAGGTAAAAAATGGTTCTACGAAGGGTGGCCTTGGTCTAATCCGAGATTACCCTCTTTAAATAAAAATGTTGTAGATTTAATGATAGAATCTTGTGGGATGAAAGGTATAGTTTCAAAAGACGACCTGTATGTACATTGTTCTAAGACTAAAGTAGTAGATGATTTACCAAAATATGTTGTTGTTCATAATGGTGTAGGGAATGTCGGAAATTTAAAACAGTATGATACCAATGGGTTTCAAAATATTATTCGTTGGTTGAATAAAAGTGGGTACAAAACAGTCCAAGCGGGAATAGGGTCGGAGCCTTTATTGTCGGAAGAGGTAATTGATTTTAGAGGTAAACTGTCTATGCCTGAAATAGCCTACTTGTACAAACAAGCGGTCGCTTATATTGGGGTTGAGGGTGGAATGTTTCATTTAGCTAAGGCTGTTGGGACCCCCGGAGCTGTGTGGTTTTCTGTTACTCCACCAGAATGTTTTGCGTATGATAATACGTTGGTATTATATAATAATAAATGTTTACCCTGTTGGTGGAGGGGTAATGGATGGCATACAACTTGTGTATTAGATAAAGAAACATGTGTTAATTTGCCCTCTGCTGATGAAATTATTAGTAAACTAGGTAATTGGGAAGTTTTAAACTTAAACAAAAAGGAAAAGGAGATAGGTTATATTAGCCTAGGAGGTTATAAGGAATGTCAAGACGTAACAAAGACTATTCAGATTTGAAGGTCAAGGGATTTATTACCTGCCAGGTCTACGATACTAAACAAAAGAGAATTGTAGGCCGTAGGGAAATGCATAATTTAGTTGTTAATGGTGGTAGGGACCATTTAGCTTTATTGGCTGGTGCTGGGACAGACCCTATTAGTTATGGGCATGTTGGTTCGTCAACAAGTGCCCCGGCTGCTTCTCAAACTGACTTGTTAGCAGAGTTGACGTCATCACCAGGACGAAAATCAGTCAGTTCTTCTACTGCCGCTACCGGGACAGTACAGTTTACTTGGTCGTACGAAACTAATGAGTTTACTGACTCAAGTAACAATGTCTTTGGTGAGGTAGGTTTATTTAATTCTGTTTCTGGTGGTACAATGGTTTCCAGAGCTACTTATGCTCAAACTACCAAAGACAGTAATATGCAGGTTAGTTTTACTTATCAATTAAGATTTGGCACGTAATTTGTAAGTTTGTAATTTGGTTAAATTGTTAAACCAAAGGTGATTTGTGCTTACGAAAAAACAGATAAAAAATCTTAAAGATATAAAACTCGATCTAGGCTGTGGGCATAATAAGCAATCTGGATGGATTGGTTTAGACAAGGCAAAGATTCCTCAAGTTGAAATAGTACATAACGTTGAGTCTTTGCCTTGGCCATTAAATGACGAGAGTTGTTGCATGATTCTAATGTCTCATTTAATGGAGCACCTAGACCCTAAAAATATACTTAATATTTTTAATGAAGCCTGGAGAGTATTAAGACCTTATGGTCAATTACTTGTTGCAACCCCGTATGCTGGTAGTTATGGGTCTTTTTTAGACCCTACCCATACTAGAAACGGGTATGTGCCGGACACTTTTAACTATTTTGATCCTAGTCATAATTTATATTCTATATATAAACCTAGACCATTTAAAGTAGTTTCGTGTCAATATGCTTTAGAAGGTAATATAAATGTTATTATGGAAGCAATTAAGGGTCTTAAAGAACCAACAGTTGTGACTAAAAAAAGAGGGATTAAAAATGGCAAGAGACGGTGTGCAGATAGGGGATTATGTTCGGACTGCGGTGGTGACTGTAAAGAGGGAGGGAAAAAATAATGACTCCCTTGAAGAAGAAAGCAAAGAGCCCAAAAGAGATAAAGAAAGTAATTGAACATAAGTTAATTTATAACCCAGAAAAACATAGCTATAAAGTTATGTTTGGAATACCAACAACAGGTATTATTAGATTTGAATGGCACATGGCATTTAGTCAATTAGTAATACCTATTAACTGGAGCCATGGGGCACATTATGTAATTTCTCCGATTAATTATCAAGTGGCTGAAGCTAGAAATGAGTGTGTTAAGGAAGCTTTAAATAAAGGATTTGATTGGATAATTTTTATTGACCACGATACTATTCTCCCTCATGATACATGTGTAAAAATACGTCATCATATGAGCCTTGGTAAGTATCCGGTTATTGGTGGGTTGTATTATGTGAAATCCAGTGTTCCAGAACCCTTGCTGTTTCGTGGTAGGGGAAACGGGGCATTTTATGGGTGGGAACAAGGCGATATAGTAGAGGTAGACGGGCTTCCATTAGGGTGTACACTAATCAACACTGGTTTATTTCGATCAATGACACCACCATGGTTTGTTACACCAACGGAGTTTAAAATAGATGAAAACGGTATCCCTTCTAAAGTTAGTGGGACTGAAGACTTAACTTTTTTTGACAGAGTTATAAACGAAGGAATTTTAGAAAAAGCTGGGTGGCCCGAATTAGCAGACAAGAAATACCCTTTTATTTGTGACACCTCTATATTTTGTCAACACATAGACTTATCTACTGGAAAACAATACCCTAGAGATTGTGATAACCAATGGAAATTGAATCATAAATGGGCATTAGAAAACTATAAAAAGGAAAATAAAAATGGAAGCAAAAGGACCAGTAGAAATAGAAATGTCTAATGAGGAATTAATAACTTTAATGTTCGCCCTTGATGTTCTATCTGCAACAAAAGTAAATCCCAAGTTTGACTATGCAATTAAAAGAAATAGGGAGTTGAACTATAAGAAAGTTATTGAGTACAATAAATTTAATTCCCCGGTTTCAATGGCCAAACAATATATGGAAAAGAAAGTGGAGTTGATAAATAAGTACACGATAAAAAATGCAGAGGGAGAACCGGAAATACCAGAAGAAAAAGAAGAGGAGTTTAAAGACCTTTTAAGAAAACTTAATGAAGTCTATCAACCGGTATTAAAAAAAGTCAATTCAACCAGGGAAAAATTATCTAAATACCTTAAAAACAAAGCCAAAGCAAAGATTTATAAGATTGATAGACAGTTTGTTCCTGAGTTAAAAGAGAATACAGACAAAATAATTAGTGTTTTGTATAGGTAGTGTATGATTTCTGTATTGATACCAACTAAAAACAGACCTGATTTGCTTAATAAATGTTTGAGGTCCTTAGAGATAGCCTGTAGTGATTGTACTGAGGTAAAAGAAATTGTGGTGCTTGACGGTGGGGATAATGTTGATATTACTGTAGAACAATTAAGAAGTTTTGATATTCCTAAACCAACTATGATTGAAGTGGAGAAGTGGTGGAATTATTCACAAATTCATAATTATGCTTTAAAGTATTTAGATACAGACAACCTATTATTTTTGAATAATGACTGTTATTTACACCCTGAGTTTTTTGATTTGATTGAAGAATCTAAAATGGAAACAACAGGTTACTTATTGGTTTACCCAAAAGTCCCTGGTGAATACAATTCTGGGGTTGACTTAAGAGAACACTTAATACAACATGCCGGGATTTCATTATTTCGTGGTGTTCCTAACCACATTGCCTTTATGTCAAGAGTTGATTATTATAACCCCCCAGATTTTTTGTACGTGCCCGCTGTTACTTTTGCCTGTGCATTGGTTCCTTATTTTATTATAGATCAAATAGGGCTTTTAGATGAAGAATTTAATTTTGGTTATGAGGACGTAGATTTTTGTTTAAAAAGCTGGGAAAAAGGGTTTAAGGTTAAAATAGATAATAGTATGCTTTGTCTACATGAAGGGGCTGTTAGTCAAGATGCAGCATTTCGTAGTTTATATAAGCATTCTAGTTCTAGGAATTTAGACATCCTACGTAAAAAGTGGCCTGATAGCAAACTTTCAGAAATATTAGCAAAAGTTGATAAGTCAAATGCCGTTGGTTAAAAATATAACAGGTTTTATAAAAACAATAAATGAGGAAGTTAAATCTTCTCAAGCATTAAATGAGAAGGTTGAAGGTCCTAAACATATAGATGTAGTTGTTAAGGAAAAATCTTAATGTCAGTAAAAGATATAGACACCGGACTGGATATGTATGGCCCTTTCCCTGAAGAGACTAATGTCGTTTATAGTGCTACCCTAGTTGATTCAGACTCCGAAGTTATCCCTGCGTTAACTTCAATGGAAATGACTTTGTATGAAAAAAACAGTGGCGTGATTATAAATAATAGAAAGAATCAAAATATCCTTAATACTAGTGGTGGAACTTTTACTAGTGGGTCTTTTACTTTTGATTTTAATAGTGATGATACCAAGATGATTAGTAAACGTGGAATGTATGAAGACCATATAGCTAGGTTTACTTATAGATTTGGTACTAATGTTGGTCGAAGGTCATTAGTACTGAGGATTCAAAATTTGAAAGTTGGAGTTGTATAATGTGCATGACTTGTACTGAGCTTGGATTAGTCCATGGTGATATAATAGAGATAGATGGAGTACATGATAAAACAGTGGCAGAAAATTTTCGTTTACCCCCTAATACAAAAGCTATCATTCTAACTAACGATGATTATTTTAGGTATATGCCAAGTTATCTTTGTGGGGACCCAACTCATTTGGCTGTTGTAACCGAATATAGAGAACCTTTTAATATAATGATCCTTGCGAAAAAGAAGGTTAGTTGGAGAAAGATTCGTCATACAGAACCGGTTTTAAAGTCTGACAGTTTTTAAAATCTGGCAGAGCCACAGCATAGTTGAACCATGCGTATTCATATTTTGTGCAATCGGTCTGTGAATTCCGATGCTGTAAATCTTGAATTATTTGAAGAACGTTTTGAAACAGAAGAGTCAGTTGATTTTTTAAGTTCCTCCTTATCTCCTCTTGGCGATATAAGTATTATAGAGGCTAATAATAAACTAGTAGAATCCCTCTTAGAAATAAAACCAGACTTTGTTATTAATATAGCTGAAGGATATTTTGGTAATCACTGTAATTCTTATGCTCCTGCTTTATTAGATAATTTACGGATACCTTATTTTGGTCTTGACTCAGTGTCATCTTCTCTATGCCAAGATAAATCTAGTACAAAAACATTATTAAAATATGCCAAAATTCCCACTCCGAGGGGAATTTTAATTTCTTCACTAAACGACTTAAAACAAAAGAGGGAGTTTGGATTTCCTGTCATTGTTAAACCTAATTGCTGGCGTAATGGGGTTGGGATAACGGAAAGATCAATAGTAGAGAGTGAGGCAGACCTTAAATTTGTTGCTTATGAAATACTACATAACTTTTCTTGTGACGCTTTAATAGAAGAGCATATAAAAGGATTAGATCTTTATATATTAGTAAATGAAGATAAGTGTTTTAAACCGGTATTAATAAAACCTAAGGTTACTGTATGTGATGTTTGGTACCAAAAAGCTCTTGATAAAATATCAATGGAGTTTACCCCCTCTGGTCCTAAGGCGAATACGCTATTAGCAAGGGTTCATCGGGTTGCTACTGATGCATACACGCTTCTTGGCTGTAGAGGGCCTGTAATAGTTGATGTAAGGCTCGGAGTTGACTCTGTTCCCTATGTCCTAGGCGTGAACCGGGTCTCTTCGTTTACCCCCTCCTCACCGGCTGGTATTGCGTTAAAATTGAATTCATTAAATGTAGGAGATTTCATAAGAGAATCAGTGAGTAAAGTAATTAAAGAGCATATAAAAAATGATAATTAAATTTAATAAATATACTGATATATTAAGTGAAGGAGTAGACAAAAATCTGTATTTAACCTCTTTCATGCTTTTAGAAGGGTTAATTGATATTAATAAAGAATTTGATATTCATGACGAGTTAAATGATAAGTTATGGATTAGTGATAGAATAAAGGCTTCGATTCGTCAGCATCTGTTGGGTATTGCGAAGGACTTTCTTAAAGATGATTCAGGGCTAATAGAGGTCAAAGATGTTGTGCTCACAGGATCGCTGGCAAACTATAATTGGTCTAACCATTCCGACATTGACCTTCATATAATTGTGGCATTTGATGAAGAAGAAGCCGAAGGGCCGAAACATAAGATGTTTAAGTATAAACAGACCTTATGGAATGAACACCATGATATAAAAATAGAGGGGTTTGAAGTAGAAATTTATGTCCAGGATGAAAATGAGCCTGCTTATTCCACCGGGGTGTTTTCATTACAAGATAACAAGTGGGTTAAGCACCCAAGCAAAACTAATAAAGTTTTAGACCCTGTGGGAATTGAAAACAAGGCTAAGAAAGTGGTTCATAGAATAGAAAGTATTAAAAAATTATTGAAAACGGGAAGATACTTAGATGCAATAAACGACATAAAAAGTCTGAAGGAGAAAATAAGAAATCATAGGAGATGTGGGCTTGAGCGTGGTGGAGAGTTATCAGTAGAAAATATAGCTTTTAAATTACTAAGAAGGGAAGGGTATTTAGAAGAATTAAATAACTTAAAAGAAAAGGCTTATGATTGTTATTACAGGCTTAGTAAGTAATGATAAAGTATCAGTTGAGATTGACTTATAAAAATGGTTCCAGTGACATATTGGAAGACGTGGAGGAGTTTGTAACTGGTTTTAGATATTTATATGTTAGATCGGGTAGTTTAACTACTAGTTTTTATAGGAAAGATTTGGTTGGTGTGGACAGACGAACTAATGCGAAGGTTGATTGGATTCCTGTTCATTTGAAAAAGTCTAAATGGAATAAGGATGGTGAGTGATGAACGAGCAAGAAATAAGCAAGATGTTGAAAGATAGACAAGCAATGATTGCCACCCCTATGTACGGTAGTATATGTAGAGGGGAGTATACTCATTCTATGCTAAAATTAGCTTGTTACTATAGCCACTATGGTGGTAATTTTTGTGCCTCTTTCGAGCTTGACGATTGCAATATAACTAAGGGTCGTAATACTCTAGTAGTGAAATTTATGGAGAGTAACTGCACCCATTTATTATTTATTGACGGAGACATTCTATTTGAACCTAAGGACGTGATGGACCTGCTGTTTTTATGCGATCCTGAAAGTGATAAGGATGTTGTAGTTGGTGTATGTCCTAAGAGAAGCATAAACTGGAAGACTCTTTCAAAGGCAGTAGAAAACGGTGTTCCTGAAGAAGAATTAAAAATGTTTACCGGTGACTATGCAATTAAACATTTACCTGGGGTTGATAAAGTTTCTGCAAAAGAACCCTTTGAGATTATGTGTGGTGGAACGGGATTCATGATGATTCAAAGAAGGGTAATAGAAAAGTATTGTGAAGAGCACCCAGAAAAAGGCTATTTTCATATGGGTGGGTGGATTCCGAATATATTTGAAACTGGTATTCATGAAGAAAGCCAAGAATTTATTTCTTCCGACTATGTTTTTTGTCGGAAAATGAGAGAGCTTGGTTTTAAAGTTTGGGCTTGCCCTTGGTTAAATTTAGGGCATTGTGCCTCATATGTTTATAATGGTTGTTATAGTAAATTAAGTGTATTAAAATAGGTATTACAATGAGCACCTATGGTAGATTTGTTAGAGGAGACAGAGGTCCTTTAACTCACATAATGATAACTACTAGAAATAGGACTAATTTATTGAAACGCAGTTTGGAATCTTTATTTGATACTATAGACCCAGTAAAAAATAGGCTATGGATTGTTGATGATAATAGTGATAAAGAGAACACAGATTTTTTGTCGAATTTAAATCACCCTTCTATAGAAACCATATTATTTAATAAAGTAAGAGTTGGTCAACATGCTGGTATAAATCGGTTGTTTTCTTTAATTCAGGATTGGAATAAGTTTTACAATTACCCTTATATGGTGTATGTAGTTAAAGTGGAAGATGATATTTTATTTAAGAGTGATTGGTTAAAAACTTTCATAAAGGTTTGGGAAAATGGGGCTGCAAAAAATAATTTGTGGATGCTTGGAGGACTGAACGGCGAAAAAGGAGATCCGGTTAATTTGTGCGGAGTTAAAGTAACAATTACTAAACATGTCAGTGGTGTGTGTATGTTTTCATCATATTGCATGTGGAAGGAATTATTACCCGTGGCTTGGAGAGACGAAAATGACCCTCCTAGAGACGGTTGCCCTTCTTCTTTAGACTGGCAAATAACTTTTAATGGTTCAGAGTCATTATTGGCTAAAGGGAAAATGTGTGGACTAATATCAGGATTAGTTAGTCACCTCGCTGATAGTAAGGATTCTTCTACTTGGAGGAACAAATGAAACTAGCTTTTGATCTTCGTGCTTGCGGCCTTGGGAATAATGGTGGTTCTAGAACTATAATATTATCTAATAAAGAACTAAGAAATTTAGGTCATGAGTCATATATAATATGCAATCCTAAACACAATCATTTTACATGGTTCAATTTTAACTATTTATTAAATGACCCCCCTAAAGATTTGAACGCTTTAATAGCCACTCATTGCAAAACAGTAATGCCTGTCATTAATAGTGGCGTAAATACTAAAGCCTGGTATATACGATTGCATGAAACTCAATCAATGCGAGAAAAAGAACTAATAAATCTTTACAGTAAAAAAAATCTTATAAAAATAGTTAATTCAATTGGTTTAAAAAATAAGTTAAGTAGTTTTGGTATTGATAATGTTCATGTAGTGTACCAAGGTATAGATATACAAGACTGGGCTGATTTTAAAAGTCGGGGGGATAAACTTAGAATTGGGTGTCTTTACTCTGTCAGCCCAAGAAAAAATTGGGTAGAGTTCAAAGAGTTAGCAAATTTACTGGGTGGTAAAGATTACGAATTTGTTGCTTTTGGGGCTTCTAGATGTAAAGATGGTTTTTTGAATGCCTTTTTGTTAAACCCAGACCATAAATACTTATTAGATTTATATAATTCGTGCCATATTTGGTTTGCTCCTACTAAGCAAGAGGGACTCCATAATGTTCCTATGGAAGCAGCTCTTTGTGGGTGCTTAATTGTATGTGGTAATTACGAAGAGAATGGAATGTTAGGAGATTACGCTTTTGACAATGTGACTTCGCATGTATATACTAATTTGGAGGATGCAGTAAATAAAATTAAAAATCCTAGTTGGGATTTAGTAAGTAATATGAAAAATTATTTAACTAATAACATAGGTAATAGAACAAAAAATATGGAAACTTTTGTTAAAGTATTAAATAATAATGTTAAATGACCCTTATATTATAAGGAATTTAATAAATTCTTTAAAACCTGTTTTAGATACAGAGGGAAAATTTTTGTTTTTCTCAAATAATAAAGTTATGCAAACGTCTCTTAATAGAGGATTATTAAGTAATAGAGCTATAATTTATAAGGACGACCCTATTAAATATAATTATGTATGCAGTAAATATAGTGAGGAATTTCTATGTAATGTATTTAAGTTTACCATAGTTAGAAACCCTTGGGATTTGGTGGTGTCTGCTTATTTTTATTTAAAAAAAATAGATGGTAGTATATTAGCCAATAAAAAGATAAATTTTGCTGACTTTGTAGACAAACATTTAAAATATAAAGGGGCTAGTATAGACCCTCATTTTAATGAGCAACATCCAAAGGCTTTTATAGATAAAGAATGTTATGTTAATCTTATAGGTAGATTTGAACATCCCGAGTCGTTCATGCCTATTATCTCCAAAGTTGTTGGGTGCCCAAGTGTTTTACCACATAAAAATCGGACTAAGCATAAACCTTACCAATATTATTACAACAATAATTTGATTAATATAGTTAATAGTGTCTACGAGAAAGACATAGAACTTTTTGGGTATAAATTTAATGACAGTTGATGTAACTATAACGGCTACGTTGAGACCGGAAATTTTATCCCGAACACTGGATTCTTTTTTTAATAATGTTTTCTATGATGTGGATGTTCGCGCAATAATAAACATAGATCTTATTGGAGAGGAGGGAAAACTTGGTGAGACAATAAAGGTTGTGGAAAAATACTTCGGTGATTCTTTTTTGTTAAGGACTTCTGAAGAGGCAAGTTTTCCAAAAGCGGTTATTTGGTGTTGGGGTAACTCAACTAGTACTTACGTGTTTCATTTAGAAGAAGATTGGATATGTTTAAAAAAAGTTAGCATACCTAAAATGATTAGTATATTAGATAATAATAAAAATTTAGCTTGTCTTAGGTTGTGTAAATTCCCTTTAAGAACCAATTTATTTGGTTGTAAGTATACCGTAAGTAAAAATAAGGATTTTTTAATTGCTCGTATTAGAGACCACCAATTTGGTTTAAATCCAGTTCTAATAAAAAGATCTTTTGTTTTAGAGGCATTAAAATTTCTTAGTCCGTTAAAAGACCCGGAAAAACAGTTTCGTCCTGAAAGTAATAATAAATTATTTAGAAATGTGGTTACTAAGTGGGATTATGGTATTATAGGTAAAGTTAATGAATCTCCTTATGTAGAAGATATAGGTAGGAAATGGATGAAAGAAAATAATTTTATTAAAAACGGTGTAACTTGGAAAAAGTTAATATAATAAATTTATTAATAGACGAAGTAGTTGTTATAAGTTTATTAAACAGTGAAAGTCGCAGGTTATTAGCCAGTAAACAGTTAAAGGAATCGTCAATTAATAATTGGAGGTTTTTCGATGCTATAAGACCGGATATAGATAATTTGGTGATTTCTGATTACTGTAATATGAACCCAAAGCGTATAGAGGATAATAATTATATTACTGGCCAGGTTGGATGCAGAAGAAGTCATATTGAAGTTTTAAAAGAATTCTGTTATTCAGGAAGTAGATATTTATTAGTTTTAGAGGATGATTTTTTTATAGAGGAAAATTTTGATACCATAATTAGTAGTCATTACGATTTTGTAATCAATAATAAATTTGATATTTTGTACCTTGGTGGTAGAAGAATGGGGAAAGCGGTTAATATTTTTGGTTCTATATTTAAGTATACCAGTGTATATACTACTCATGCTTATATAATTACCCCTATAGTTGCTGATTTTATAATTAAAAAAGCTGACTATAGTGGTTATGAAATTGATATGTTTTATATAAAACAAGTACAAAAAAATTTCGATTGTTGGTGTTTTAGCCCTTCGATAGTTAGTCAATTTTCTGGTGAGAGTACTATTCTTAGACGGTGGGTTAACAGGGATTTAACAAGATAAGGTATGAACTGTAGGGCTAAGATATTGTTTTTAAATAATTGGGGGGAATCGCCTGAATTATTTTTGAAACGCCTAATTATTCAAACTCCTGATAATTGTGGTTATTGGGGTGGCGTAGAAGGCACGTTAGATTTTTCTTTAGCAGACTATTACATAATATTCGACGGCTATGATGGGGAAGAAAATCTTAAAGAAGAAAAGAGAATATATTTTGGTAGAGAGGGGCCGAATCAAAATAACTTTAAGGATTTAAAAGATAAAACAGGGAAATACAAATTTCATTACTGGAATTCCCATTTACTTTCTATGTGGTGGGTACACAAGCCTTTTAATTTCCTATCTTCGTTAAAATACGAGGACTTGCTAAAAACGAAAAAATTAAGCTGTGTTATGTCGGGGAAACGTAAATTTAGAGGGCATATTTTGCGATACGGATTTATTAGGGAGTTTGTTAAGAAGCATAATGTTATGGATTTATATGGTAGAGGACTAAGTAGTGAGGAGTTTGGAGATTCGTATAAAGGAGAAATACTTGATCCAAATAGGTGTAAGTTTACTGCGTTTTCTAACTATTCTTATTCCCTATGCTTGGAAAATAATTCCACAAATAATTGGTTTACAGAGAAGTTCTTAGATTCTATTCTTGGGCTCTCCGTTCCATTTTATTGGGGGTGCCCGAATTTAAGTGAGTATTTCCCAAGCGACTCGTTTATAAGATTGTCTATTGAAAAAGAAGATTATGAGGATTCATTTGGAACAATATTAGAAGAAATTGTTAAACCGGTTAGTTTCCGTATAAATGGAATTTATGAAGCTAGAAACTCCATTTTATTTAAATACAATGTATGGCCAAGCATAGATAGACTAATAAAGTATGGGGAGTTATATTAACATATGAAAGGAATATTTTCTAAAATTTGCCCGTTAGAATTACTACACATAATTGTTGAAGTTAGTGATTTTGGTCTTTCAAGAAAAGAAGTGATTCCATCGGATCAATTTTTACAGCTTGCTTTATTAAAATTGGATTCAGGAAAGACCTTTACCCCACATAAACATATAAATGTTACTAAAACTACTAACATAGCTCAAGAATCTTGGGTAGTCATAAAAGGTAGGGTATTAGTAACTTTTTATGATATAGATGATTCAATTATAAGGACGGAAGTCTTAACTGCCGGAATGGCTAGTGTGACTTTACGTGGTGGGCATAATTACTTGATTATGGAAAATGACACGACAATATATGAGTTTAAAACCGGTCCTTATTTAGGTCGGGCTCTTGATAAGGATTTTATAAATGAAGGTGGAAAATAAAAATTTTAATAGCTGGTTTAACTATGAATGGTTTTATAGGCTGATTGCTCTTAGTGAAGAATATAGTAACTTTTCGACTTTCATTGAAGTCGGTGTTTGGGAAGGGATGTCTATATCTTATTTAGCTACATTATTAAAACCAAGATTTGGCAGAATTTCTATATATGCTGTAGATTTATTTGATCAGACTCATGTTTATAAAGATAACCATAAAATAAATACTAAAGTTCCTAATATAAAAGAAGTTTATAATAATAATTTAGTCTCTGCTGGTGTTAGGGATATGATTTTTGATATACAGGGGGTTTCGTGGGAAGTGTCTAGTGATTTTGAAGAAAAGTCCGTGGATTTTGTATTTTTAGACGCTGGGCATGATTATGATTCTATATGTAAAGATCTTTTATCTTGGAGCCCAAAAATAAAATCGGGCGGGGTATTGTCAGGACATGATTACAAGTATCCCGATGTAATGAAAGCGGTAAATGAGTTTTATTTAGATAATAAAGATTTATTTATTTCCCCCCTAAAAACAGGCCCTGGGGGTGTGTGGTTTTTGGCTGGGAGGGTATAATATGGGGGCTACGAAATTACATATAGGGTGTGGCCCTAGATATTTTGGTAGTGATTGGGTACACATAGACGGTGGAAATTATGAGTTTTTAGATTTTTTTGATATAAAAAATTTATCTCAGTTTGATTCTTGTTCCATTGATCTTATATATGCTTCACACGTTATAGAATATTTTGATCGTTCTGAGATAGTATCTATTATGAAAGAGTGGTATCGAGTTCTAAAAATTAACGGTGTAATAAGATTGGCGGTTCCAGATTTTAGTACGATTTGTTCTTTATATTGTGGTGGTGGGTATGGGCTGGATAGTTTTCTCGGGCCTCTTTACGGGAGGATGAATATGGGGGAAAAAATTATATATCATAAGACTGTTTATGATTTTAATAGTCTTAATACTATATTATTAAATTGCGGTTTTAAAAATGTGCATAGATATAACTGGAGAGAAACAGAACATTCAAATATTGATGATTGTTCCCAGGCTTATTTACCCCATATGGATAAGGAAAATGGGGTATTAATAAGTTTAAATGTGGAGGCTAACAAATGACTTATAACCCTTGGCCATTAGGTAAATTACCTTTAGATAGTCAAAGACCTGAGATTGGTATTTTAAAAGAATTAGGCTATTCAATAAATGACCCTAGAGATGCTGTAGATATCTTTGAGTCTACTGTTGCTAATTTTACTGGTAGTAAATATTGTGTGTCTGTGGATTGTTGTAGCCACGGTATATTCTTGTGTTTGAAATATTTGAACGCACAAGGGATTATAGAAATTCCCTCTATGACTTATGTTTCTATACCTATGCAAATAATACATGCTGGGTGTAAATTAGAGTTTTCCAACGAAGACTGGGTAGGAAGATACCAATTAAAGCCCTATCCTATATGGGACTGTGCGTTGGAATTTAGCAAAGGAATGTTTAAAAAAGAATTTGAAGTCTTATCATTTCAGATAAAAAAAACACTCCCAATTGGTCGAGGCGGGGCTATTTTAATGAATGATCAAAATGCGTATAAATGGCTAAAAAAAGCTTGCTATGATGGGAGGGATTTAAATATTCCTTATGATGATGATAGGTTTTCTGAGTTAGGGTGGCATTTTTATATGACTCCTGAGGATGCTGCTAGGGGCCTAATATTATTTCAAAAGATAAGTGAGTTTAACCCCCCCTCAGTAGAAAGACCTATTTATCATTATTCTGATTTATCTAAAAGGGAAGTATTTAAACCCTTTTTGGGTCGGTAGATTTATGAAAAAAACTGCTTTTATTACTGGGATTTCTGGGCAGGATGGTAGTTATTTGGCTGAGTACTTGGATGACCTAGGGTATGGAGTTTATGGTATAATACGTAGAAATTCTATTGCTGAACATCAAGATAGTAGGATTAAAAATTTAAAAGGAAAAGTAACTGTTGAATACGGTGATGTACTAGATATTGGGTCATTAGATAGGATATTAAATAAGTTAAAACCTACCGAAATATATAATTTAGCTTCACAAAGTCATGTCAGGATAAGTTTTGACATCCCTCAGTGGACCACAAATGTTAATAGTATTGGGGTATTAAATATATTGGAATCAATGAGACTACACAGCCCCTCTTCTAGATTTTACCAAGCAAGTTCTTCTGAGATGTTTGGTAATTCCGTAGATAAAGATGGTTTTCAAAGAGAAACCACTGCCATGATGCCTGTTAGCCCGTACGGGTGTGCAAAATTATACAGTTATCACATAACAAGAAATTATAGAAAATCATATAAACTATTCGCCTCTAACGGTATATTATTTAATCATGAATCGGAGAGGAGGGGGTCGAATTTTGTAACCTCAAAAGTGGTGAAAACTGCTGTGGAAATAAAGATGGGGATTAGCTCTATTTTAGAAATGGGTAATTTAGATTCTTACAGGGATTGGGGTAACGCTAAAGATTATGTGCGTTCTATGAATATGATAATTAATCATAGCGAGCCAGATGACTTTGTAGTTTCTAGTATGGAAAGTAGAAGCGTTAGAGATATGTGTGACTATGTATTTTCTAGATTAGGTATTAAGTATTCGGATTTTGTTGTTCAGTCTGAAGTTTATTTACGTCCAGAAGAACTAAAATTTTTGAAAGGAGACTCTTCTAAAATTAGAAACACTTTGGGGTGGGCACCAAAGTATGATTTTTATTCTACTATGAATGAAATAATTGATTTTTGGTGTAAGATTTATGGGTTAACTTTATTATGAATTTTTCTGATATATCAAAATTAGTTACTATAATAACACCATTAAAACTAATACCGGGAAAAATTGATTTTTTCACCCGTACCCTAAATTCTTATTACAATGGTATGCCAAAACCTATTCCAAAACACTTAATAGCATTAGATACCAACAAGACTAATTTTGATATAGGAGAATATATATTAAACAGCTTTGGATGCAATTATTTATTATTACCCTCTGGCAGTAATAATGGGCTAGTAATTATGCAAGAATTAATTTCTTCGGTCGAGACACCTTATTTTTTAATGCTATTAGATGATGTAATGTTATTAAAAGATATTGATTTTTTACTAAATGCTAGTATATCAGCTATGACTGAAGATGATAATTTAATACAAGTTAAATTTGGTGGTGGGGTTTTGTCTAGTTTTAAGAACAATAAAGAATGTTTTATTACCAATAAGAGTCGTGTTAGACTAATTAGCAATAAAAATTCTTGGCTAAAAAGAATGGTAATAAAAAAAGGAAATGCAACTGTATGGACTTTACCATTAAAAAGTGAATTAGCAAATAGCGACTACCCACTTAGTTATTATAATTGCTTAATGAAAACATCTATATTTAAGCGTATTAATAATGTAGTAGCTGGAATTAAAAATGGTTATACTAAGGGGGATATATCAGATTATTTGTGTTTAGTAAATAGAAGTAGAAATAACGGTAATAAATTAGTTAAGTTTGGGTGGCCGAAGGGGTTACTGTTTCTTAATAAGTATAAAACGGGATTTATAAATTTAGCCTCTTATATTTATTGTTTTAGTAGAGAAAAAGTAAGTGTAGAAGAATATATAAAAAGATATTGTAATGCATATTATTGATAATTATTATGTATAATAAAACTAAAGGGTTATTTATTCACATACCTAAAACAGCCGGTACTAGTATAGGTAAATTAGAATTTGTAGAAATTAATAAAAGAAGACCACATATAAGTAGTTTAAATATGTTAAAAGCTATTGGTTTACAAGAATGGGAAAATAGGTTTACTTTTTCGTTTGTAAGAAATCCTTTTGATAGGATGGCCTCGACTTATCATTATTTCATCAATATGAAATCGGGGCATGAATGGTATGTTGGGAAAAATATTGGTATTTCTGAGTTACTAAAAAAGTATCCTACGTTTCAGGAGTTCTGTTTAGATTTTAAGAGGCTTAAATTGGCAAAAGACAGACATTTTTTACCACAATGGAACTGGGTATGTGATGAAAGTCGTAATGTATTAGTTAAATTTGTTGGCAGATACGAGACGTTAGAAAGGGATGTTAATACTGCGGCTGGTATGGTTGGTTATAGAAATAAAATTTTACTACCACACGAAAATCGTTCCGTTCATGAAGATTATAGAAATTATTATAATAAACAGTGCATAGAAGTGGTACTTAATCTTTACTCTTTTGATTTTAGCATATTTGGATATTCTAAAAACTTGTGAGGCGCTACTTTTAATGGATGATAAACTTATAGATTTTCATCTTTTTGGGGATTTCATTTTTGATATGGATATTTTATTTCCTGGAGACCCAACCGCTAATAAGGAGAGAATAGAGGAATATAAAGAATACTATAAAGTTAAGTATAGTATTTGTAAAATAATAAATCCTAAAGTTATAGCTGAAATAGGGGTTAGAGCTGGCTATTCCGCTTGGTCTTTTTTAAAAGCTACTCCTAATGCTGTTTATTATGGATTTGACGCTAATAATAATACTCACGGTGGGCAAGGAAACGTAGATTTTAGATACTGGAAGTGGGCAGAGAAAATATTAAAGAATTTCAGTCATGAACTGATTATATTAGACACACAGAAAGTAGACTATTTACCTGTAGTTAATATTGATTTATTTCATATCGACGGTGACCACTCAACTGATGGAGTTATACATGATTTAGACTTAGCGTATAAAACTATGAGAAGTGGTGGGTTTATGCTGGTAGATGACGTCACTCATTTGTCTTCGGTAAGGACGGGTGTTAAGAAATGGCTCAATAATAATGAAAGCACCTGTTCTTGGCAGTACATAAATTCTTTTAGGGGTGAGTGTCTTATAAAGGTTTAATTATCATGTATATTTATAAAGATTATGAACACTATAAGAATAGTCAAATATTGACTTATACCAGAAAATTTGATAATCAATGGGTTTCTAAAAAGCAAATAAAATTTTTATCTTATGAGCTTAAAAAAGAAAATGATTGTATAAAGTTTGGTATTTGCCATGGGGTTAGAAGCGGTAAAGAATGTTTGTGGTTTTCTACTTACTTAAACTGTAAAGTTATAGGAACCGAGATAGGTACCCCGAAAACTGGTGGTGGAGCAAAGGGGGTTTTGTATAAGTGGGATTTTCATGACTATAAAGAATCTTGGGTCGGAAAGGCAGATTTTATATATTCAAATTCATTTGACCATTCATTTAACCCAAGTTTATGCTTAAAAAATTGGGTTAAATGCCTAAATGGTAAAGGGGTATTAGTTATACACTGTGGAAAACTAGGAAAAGAAACAGAAAGCGACCCTTTTAAACTGACCAAAAAAGGGTACACAGATTTTATAGAGGCAGAAGGATACAAAATAAACAAAGTAATAAATAACTTTAGGACTGCTTTTATATTCGTGTCGCTATAATTATGAATTATTTATTCCTTCGGGGTCAAGTTCCTATTGATAGAGATCCACAAGAAATAGTATTTGATACAATAGAAAAAGTAGACGATATGTGGACACAGCTACTATTTACTATGACTGGGAAACAAGATCACTCAGAGCTTTGGTATTGGGGAGGAGTAAGGGAAAAAAGGTTTTCAAACAATTTTGTTGAACGTTGGGTTCCTTCTTTTTCTACATACAAGAATTCTTTTTATCCAGATGTTATCTTTTGTAGAGGGGGTTTTGATGAGTACGAATGTATTATAAAGAGATTTCCAAAAGCTTTTAAGATCTATTATGGTGCTGGTAGAAGATTTCTTCCTTCTCATAATGCAGACATGTATAATTTAATACTTCAAGATTCCCCACGACAGAGGAGTATTTGCCAAACAAAATTCCCGAAAATTAGGTCGGAATTATTTATAAAGCCAGCGGCGGACAATATTTTTTACCCTAGGAAAGTAGATAAAAAATTTGATGCTTGTTTTCCAGCTAATGGAAAACAAGAGACTATGAAGGGCCACGGGTTTGTATTTTCTACTTGCCCTAGAGAATTGAGTATATTAAATATAGGCAATAAGGGTAAGTTACCTGCCCCTAATAATATTACTAGGATAAGACTATTAAGAAGTTCTGTGTCTGAATATATGCAAAAATGTAGTGTTGGAATAGTTTGCTCTTCTGGTAAGGTGGATTCATGCCCTAGAGTAATACCGGAATTATTGGCTTCTGGGGTTCCTGTAGTGGTATTAAATGAAACTCATATATGGGAAGAAAAATATATTAATAGCCGTACTGGGAAAATTGCTAGTAGGGAAAATTTTTGGCTTGTTGTTAGTGATGTGTTAAGAAATTTAGAATCTTACCAACCAAGGGTTTTTTATGAAGAAAATTTGTCCCTTAAAAAATCTGCTGAGTATTTGGTAAAATTAATAAATTCATGAACTATTACGTTACCCAGCAAAAGGGGTATGGGATTGGTAATTTTATAAATTGTACCCCAGCTTTACAAATAGTGTCAAAACATTTTAAGAATCCAGTTAAAGTTGTTTTTTATGACAAGCATGTTGAGGAAATGTTTTTAGATTGCCCTTTTATTACTATTTCTAATTCAAGGGATGTTGCTGGCCACCAAGTATTGTTTTCCTCTGCTAATATAAATTATGTAATACCTGATTGGCACCACATATATAACTTGGCTTTAGCAAAACTCAAAATAAATAGAGAAAATTTAGTAATTCCCCATACATACGTTGATGAGTGCCCAGTACCTACTTGGGTTGATAAAGAATATGTCGTTGTTTTTCGAGGTATGATTAATGACAATTGGAGGCAGGCAAAAGATCCTGGGGACGAAACATACCGGAATATTTTGGGGGCAGTTTCGTCCAAATACCAGGTAGTTTTTCCTTGTTCTTCAGATGATTTTAAAAGATTTATTAACTATATGAAAGATTGGTTTCCGTCAAAAGTAGTAGTGGATAACATACGAGAATCATTAGGTCTTATTAAAGGAGCAAAATTTATTATTTCTAATGATACAGGTATGTACCACGCTTCCGCTGCCCTTAAAAAGCCTACTTTTGTTATATGGAAGGACACTAAGTTTATGAAGAATAAGGCACCGGGTGACACTTGTACTTATAGTTTTAAAGGTTCATGGGAAAAAGATTTTGATAAATGGATGACTCAACACAATTATTTAACAACTTGTTCTTAGTTAATGAACCTTCGATAGTAACTACAAAAAGTCAGGGAATGAATTGGCTAATAACATTGGACCCTAAGAGGATTACCACATTAGTAGAAAATAGGCTAAATAACAAAATGAATTTATATACAAAAATATACCCAGATCATGGAATAACTTTTGAATACTTAAATGACGATAATACCTATGGACCTTTAGGTAATTATAACGCTAACGTTCCAAAGTTTTTCTAATTAACCCTTTACATTTTATTTACTTTCAATTCAAATGCTCACGTTTGAATATGGTAATGTATTTACTGAAGTAAATGGGGATTATGTGGAACTTGGAACCGTCAGACAAATTCTAACGTTTGACGAAGAAAATCCTTCATTACTTTTCGAAAATCGTTTTTATTCTGGTTTATTAGACCATGTAACTTCCTTGCTTGACTCTATGGAGTTTGAGTATGAGGTTACAGGTAAACCTGAACCCCCAGAGGTTTCCTTAACAGCGATACCCTCCGATTTGCTAAGTGGGATAACTTTACGGGACTACCAAAAATCAACTTTAGAAAAGGCTTTTTATAATCGTAGAGGAATTATACATTTACCTTGTGGGTCTGGTAAAACGGTTTTAAGTGCGGCTATATCAAATACATGTAATGGAAGGTCTTTGCTGGTGGTACCTGGCGTTTCCTCTATGAGACAAACCAGGGCTAGGTATATGAGCTACGGTATAACTGACGTTGGTATATTAGGTGATGAAGACTCAGAACTTAATCATCAACATGTAATAGCAGTTATAAACTCTCTATATAGGGGTATACTGAAGAAAAATAAAGACATCCTATCATTATTAGATGAAATAGAGTGTATTATGTTTATGGAAGCCCACCATGTACCAAGTAAAATGTGGGCTACTGTTGGGGGTAGCTGTAATTCTGATCTACGGTTTGCTCTAACAGCGACTCCTTATTTTAAATATGATAATCCTACAACATTTAGAGATTTTCTATTAGTTGGGTTGACTGGAAAAGTAGTTTCTAGGATTCCAGATTACTTGCTAATGAATAAAGGTCATTTGGCAACCCCTAAAATTCATTTCCTTGATATCTATAACCCAAAAGTCGGAGGTAATAATTGGCAAATACTTAAAAATAAATGCATCAATGGTAATGCTTATAGAAATAATTGTATAAGTAATATAGCTACTTCACTAATCAATAAAAATCTTAATGTAATGACTTTAGTTAATGAGATTAGTCACGGTAGAGTTTTGTGTGAATTAATGTCTTCTACTGGGGTCCCAACTTATTTTTACCGGGGGGAATCGAATCTCATTACATTTGAGGATGGAGAAGAAAAAGATTCTTCCGTAGTCCCAATAGACGATTTTTTGAATATGCTGGCCGCCCTCCCCGTCTACAATGTCGTTGGGTCCCCCTCGATTCATGAGGACTCAGATTTCCCTTCTGTAGATGTATTGCTGGTCGCCAGTGCGGGTAGGGCTTATAAAAGGGTTATACAGCGTGCTGGTAGGGTCCTTAGATCTAAAACAGGATTAAATATAGCCCACATTATTGATTTTAGTGACTACACGAGTTTTATATTACAAAATCAATCAAATGAACGTAGGGATTTTTACCGTAGTAGATATTCTAAAGCTGATAATTATGAATATTTTGAGTATAGAAAAGTTGATGAGTTGATTAATAAGGTTATTGAGTACTATGTTTAATATTTAGGATAAATATATAATATGAGTAATAAAACTTATCCATACGATAGTAGGTTTCAAAGTATTGTTCTCTCTTTATGTTTAAGAGAGCCTACATTTCTACCTTCTTACAACGCTATAATACAGAGCGAGTATTTTGATAGTGAAATACATTCAATACTTATTAGGTTGATATTAGAACATTTTGATTCTTCCTACACTATACCAACTCATCATGATATAGAATTGATGATAGCTGACTATTGTCGGGAACAAAAATTAGATAATAAACTTAGAGAAGTTTTATTAACTACCTTAGGGGATGCATATAAAGTAGACCCTTCAGATGCTAAGACTGTTCAAGATAAAGTAGTAGAATTTGGGAAAGCAAAACTGATAGAAAAAATAGCTTTTGAAGCTGCTAACATGGTTAGTAAGAATGTCCCTTCTGACCATGTTTGGGAGATGATAGACAAGTACCGTAATACCGGTGTAGCCTCTGCTGATACAGGAATTAACATAGGAGAAAAGTTTCTTGACGCGGCTGTAATTTGCGGGCAAGATGGGATGTTTAGTCAGAGTATGAAGATAATGACTGGCATCCCAACTTTAGACCAAATATTCAATGGTGGGTTAGGGAAAAAAGAATTAGGTATTGTTCTTGGTTATACAGGGCTTGGTAAGAGCCTTTGTTTGGTGAACTTAGGTGCTGCGGCAGTTATCCAACGTTTACCGGTTGTTCATTTATCTATTGGTGAGTTGGAAGAATCAGATTTGTTGGCCCGGTACACTTCGAGATGGACAGGCTTTTCTATCCATGAAATAGTTAGTGGTGTGGTAGAGGACGATTTTAACCAAAAAGCTAAAGAGTTTTATGAAGTTTTTCATCCACAACTTATAGCTAAATATTTTCCTCCTTATACCAGTATTGGGGCGGTGCGTAATTTCCTTTCTGTAGTTAAATATAGACTTGGAGTTAGTCCAGAATTAGTTATCATAGACAACGCAGATGATTTGTCACCGGGGTATAAACGTAAGGGGGAAACTTATGATGAACTTGGTGATGTGTACATAGGATTAAAATCTATAGCTCATGATTTTAACGTTGCTATGTGGGCCGATAGTCAAACTAATCGTTCTGGCCTCTCTCGTGAGGTAGCTAACTTAGATGTTATGTCAGATTCGTTTAAAAAGGCTAGGAAGGCAGACGTCATTATTTCCATAAACCAAAATGAAGATGACAGAAAAAANAATGAGATGAGAATTTTTATAGCAAAATCAAGGAGATATGGTCATACTTCGCAAGTTATAACCTGTAAGTTAGAGCCTGAGAAAATGAAGCTTACAGAAAAGACATGATGCTAATTAGTGAAATAGTTAGTAAGCTTGGTCTTGATGAACGAGACGGGGTTTTGTCTAGGGATGGGTCAGAGATAAATTTCTGTTGCCCATTTTGTGTTACCCGTGGGGAGCCAACTCCTGATAGAAAATACAGATTTAGTATACACATAAAGAATGATAATAAATTTGGTTTATACAACTGTTTTCGCTGTGAAAAACGTGGTAGGATAACATTAGACTCTAAGTTTATTGGTAAGGTTAATTATAATTCATTACTGAAAAAATTAGAGTCTAAAGAAAGCCCGGTCAGACTTCCCGCTGGGTTTTTACCATTAGTCACCGGTATGAAAGCTTACGATTATTTGACTTCTAGAGGTCTTTCACCAGATGATATAATTTATTACGGTATAGGAATATGGAACGGAAGAATTTTATTCCCTGATTACTTAGGTGGTAGGCTTGTATACTGGGTGGCTAGGATTTACGATCAGCAAGACAACAAAATGAGAATGAAGTATTATAATTGTCCTGGGGCAAAACGATCTGGGCAATTGTACAATTTAGGGCGTTTTTTATTGGGGGGTTCTAGATCAATTGTAATAACGGAGGGGCCGATATCAGCTATAATGGCTGGTAGGGATGCCATAGCTACTTATGGGAAAGAGTTTACACGCAATCAGGTAGACTTACTTAGGTCATTAGAGTTAGAAACTATTTACATAGCTTTAGACCCCGACGCTAAACCTTCAGGGTTAAAATTAGCTAAGTCCCTGTCTTGTGTGTTTAAAGATATTCGGCTTATAAACATGCCTGATAATGAAGACCCTGCTTCCTTAGGGAGGAGGAAATTTTTATCCTTTAAAGAGTCGGCTGTCCCTTATAGTGATTATGATAAGGTTGGGCACCTAGAATTTTTGTACGGGTAGGGGTGAATTTTCGTTTCCCCCCGCCGTCAAACTACGAAAGGTCAGAGGAAAGTGTATCATTCCTGGTTAAAGTAAGCACTTGTTTTTATAATGATTTAAGGAGGTTTGGAATGAGTGAAAGTAAGATTGAGTATGAGATTGCCCTGGATATTGAAACTGTCCCCAGATTAGAAGTAATGGAGAAACCATTAGATTTTTTTAAGGGTAGGGATAGAAAAATAGTAGAGGAAAATTCTTGGTACTTGGAAAAAGGAAATTACGATATTAAAGATGAGGAAGTTAAGACAGTTATATTAAAGTATAAAAAGTTTTTAGATGAACTTGGGTTGTCACCATTGACCGGTAAAATAGTCTGTATTTGTTATATTTTAAGAGACCTGCAAACTGGGGCTTACGGGGAATTCAGTGAGTGTGGTGATGATGAAGGGTTTATACTAAAAACGTTTTGGAAAAAGATAGGAAAAACTACTTTATTAAATTCAAGAAGTAGGGTGAGACTCATAACTTTTAATGGTAAGGATTTTGATATGCCTTATATTTATCGTCGTAGTGAAATCCTGGGAATAGAACCTTCTAGACCTTTACCAAACAATAATTACAATGACCAGATAGCGTTTAGTTCTGGGCATCATCTAGATATTAGTAAAGAGTTTGGTAGATCTGGGTCTTTAGATGTTTGGGCAAAAGTTTTTGGCTTACCAGGAAAAACTAGCGAAGGCTCAGAAGTTAAGGATATGTTTTATAGTGGCGAATATAACAAAATAAAAGAATATTGTCTTAACGATTGTAAAATAACTTTAGCTTTATATGATAAGATTATTAATTCTTTCATGAAACGTAATTTTTGGCCATGATTAGTGAAATCACACAAGACGAGTTTATTAGAAAACTAAAAGCTCGTGGTTGGCTAGACGAGGAGATTGGTAGGGCCTGGGTTTCTCGCTCTCGGTGTACCCTATGTCAGTTGTCAAAAAAAGTAGATACTGGCTTTATAAAAGTACCAAGTCGTGGTTCTATTAACGCTGACATATTAGTGGTTGGAGAGTCCCCTGGGTATGAAGAGAGTAAACGTGGTTTGTCTTTCGTTGGACCCGCTGCTCAACATGGGGAAGACATCCTAAAGAATATTGGAATTCCCCCGGAGAAGGTTAGGTACGCAAATACAGTAAAGTGTTTTTCTAGTGTACCGGGTGATAGGCACCCCGCACCAACTAAACCTAGTGTCGATATCGAGACCGCGTGTTGCATTGATTATTTATGGGATGAGATAGAAAAACTGCAACCACGAGTAATTGTGGCTCTTGGTGCTCATGCTGCTGAGGCGCTATTGAGACAAGAGATAAAGTCGATTACAGCGGTTTCCGGCTCCGTACATATGGTATCCATAAGGGGTAAGGACTATCCTGTTGTATTATCCCCTCATTTTTCCGCAGATATTAGGTCTGGCGGTAGGTACCTGGGGCAAATTACTAAAGCTTTTTCTATTGCTAATGATATTATAGATGATAGTGAAATACCAGTAACATGCAAAATACTTAACTCAACGGAAGAGGCAATATCATTTTTAGACGAACTTATAGAAAGATATGAAGCTGGTGAATTTGAAGCAGTAGCTTATGATTTAGAATGGGATACGTTGGTAAGTGGTATAACAAGAGATGAAGCATCAAAACTTTCTGGGTTGGATTTGTATAACCCAGATAGGAAAGTTGTAGCTGCGTCGTTCGCTACTTCATCGTCTGAGGGGGTGTGTATTCCTTTGTACGGGGAAGGATCAAAAACAAACCCTGAAGAAGTTCAGCCTGCTATTGCTCGTGCTTTGTCAAAGATACCCATTATCTGCCATAACTATTCAAAAGCAGAGGGTCCTTGGTCTTTGAGGAAATTTGGTATAAAGCCAATTCTATACGCCGACACAATGCTTATGTCTTATACCCTACATATGAAAACCTGTGTTCATGGGTTAAAACCGTTAGCCAGTAGATTCCTTGGATGGAGAGACTGGAGTAGGGAAGTAGACAAGTACATTGATACTTTACCGGTAGGAAGTCAGTCCTACAAAAATATCCCGGTTGATATACTTGGAAAATATTCTGCTATAGACCCTGCTGCTACTTACGGACTATACAAAGTACTAAATGAGAAAGTAATAGAAGAAGGGTTACAAAATATAGCCGAAATGTTAAGAAAAGCAGCCGAGGATTTTCTTGATATCGAACAAAGAGGGGCTTTTATAGATCTAGATTATTTAAATAGGCTCAAAGAGATCTATCCTGTGGAAGAACAAAGAGCGTATGAAACATTATTGAACTTACCAGAAGTCAAAGAATATGAACAGGAAACCGGTAAGGAATTTTCACCTGGGTCACCGGAACAAGTAGGGGATGTATTATATGGTAAGTTGAAGGCTGAGATTCGGATTCCCACTGATAATGATGAAGTTGCAGAAAGAATGACCCCTAGAATGTTCCCTTGCGCTTTGGTCCCTGGTGATGAAAAGTTTCCTATTGATGTGGATATTGATAAAGAAACTTTTCCCAAAACTTTGTGGGCTGAGTCAAAGACAGGTGAAAGAGCGGAACGGTTGAAAGTTAAAGAGTATAATGGTGATTATGTAACCCTTCGTAAACCTATTAAGTATCCTCATAAAGCCCCTTTAGTTTTGAGACTTGGGAGTCCAACAACTAATGAAGAAACCATATTAAGTTTGATTGGTAATTTACCTAAAGACGGGACTAGACAAAATTTAAGAGAGTTTTTATTGTCTTTTAGAAAATACAAAAAAATTTCTAAAATGTTGAATTCTTATGTTAATTCAATTCCAGATTATTTAGTTCCTACAACCAATCAGATTGTATTTAATTACTTAATTCACGGGACAGACACGGGGAGAATGTCAACAAAGGACTTCAGTTTACAGACATTACCAAAGAAGTCAGACATTCGTAGATTGTTCATATCAAAATGGCATAATGAGGGTGGAGTAATCCTTAGTATGGACCACTCGCAGTTGGAAATGAGACTTGCTGCGGCGGTTGCGAATGATGATGAATTAAGGAAAGCTTATTTGACTTGTGTTAAATGTGATAGGGTTGCAGACGTTTCTGAGTTTGGCGTATGTAAGTATTGCGGGGAAGACCTTGGACAGGACCTTCATACATACACCGCTTCTTTGGTTTGTGGGGTAAAACCAAGCGAAGTTACTAGCGCACAGAGGAGTTTTGCCAAGACAGTCAATTTCGGTGTTTTATATGGAAGGGGGCCAAAAGCCTTATCTGCCGCTACAGGAATGTCGATCAGAGAATCGGTTAAGTTTATAAAAACGTATTTCGAAAAATTTCGTGGGTTAAAATCTTACATTGAAGATAAGCACCTTGAATTTGAGGCTCGTGGGTACGTCTATTCTCCTGTGGGAAGAAAATTACCCCTAGAAGGTTGGCAGTCCATTAGCGATTTTATGGTGGCTAGGGGAAAGAGGGAAGCCCAAAACTATGGAATTCAAAGTGCGGGTTCTGATATAACCCTGATCGGCTTGGGAATGGTAAAACAGGAGCTTCTTAACGAGGGACTAAGGTCTGTACCATGGGAATTTACTCATGATTCTATTGAATATGATGTATACCCAGGCGAGATTTTCGACACCCTGAGAATTGCTACTGAGTGCATGACCGTAAAAACCATGAATAAATGCCCCTGGATTACCGTCCCATTAGTAACCTCGAAAGAAATTGGTGCCCGATGGGATGGAACAGTAGACGTTAAAGGAATAGACTATAATAAGAGAGAGCTAACTGTTTCAGGAAAGAAAGTATTTTTTGAGGAAACTATAAATCAATTAAAAAAATCCAATTCTGTTTCATACACAATATTAAAAGAGTGGGAAAAAGAGGAAGATACAGAATTGGTGGCCAAAGTTGGATATACAGTTTTCGACGGAGGCTCACTATATGTTGAGGCAATCATTAAATTTGATTAAAAGGAGGACAGAAAATGAAGCCTAGACAAGTTCAAGTGACCCTGAATTTAGTGACAGATGAACCAATCAAGGATCTAAGAAATCATGATTGGTGGCATATCGCCCTTAACCCGGAGTCTTTAGCGGCGGTAGAAGAGATTGTTGTTGAAAGTGTAGACGCAAATGTAGTAAAAAAGTAAAGGAGGACAGAAAAATGTCAAGTAAGAGAATTAGTACAGTAGAGTCAGGTGATGCGGTTCGGTTGTTGAGTGGCCCAGTAAGGTACCAGGGTAGGGTAGGGCTAGTTGTTGATAAGAATCGGAGAGGAAAGAAGACTTTTTATGGGTTGTCATTTTTCCCTCGTAGAGCTACCCCTCTTTACACAACCAGAAGCAATATCGTTCCGGTTGAGTAAGGTTTTTGTATTATGATATCCTCGAAAGGCGAGAAATTAAAACTACAGATATCTGAGTTTAAAAAACTCTTAAATTCTCCGGGTTTACAGAATTCTATCGTTAGTAGTGACCTTTCTCGCCTTGAGGATATTATAACAAGTATCTCTGTATCAAGAGATAACTTAGATGAAAGAATAGATATACATCAGGAGCTTGAACTTGACTTAGCCTGGTACGTAGGAAAATTTGAAGAAGAAAAAGAGATAGCTCAGTTGGACTTAGAGGCTTATTTTGGTCAGAAAGCAGAAGAATTTAAAGATTTAAAAAAGCCTCAGTGGGTATCCGAACATCTAGTAAAGTCAGACCAAAAATATGCAGATTTATACAAAAAATATCTAGCTGCCAATAGAATGTTTAGAACTATTGAGTTATTACATGGATCGCTTAGACGAAGAGAATCAATGATTAACAATATGTGTAAACGAGAAAAAATGGCAGAGAAGGTTTAATTAAGGAGTGAGTAAAATGGCATTAAATATGGAAGAAATGGCGAACGAGTATAATAAAATCCAGAGTCGTGGAAAAGGAAAATTTGAAAAGACTGAGCTTAGTTGGTTTAAGTTCGAAAGAGGGGACGGGGTAAAGAACGTATTTCGGGTTTGTCCCCCCGGCCCAGATGATACCACTTTTGTTGTTCCTCGTGGTAAAATTGCTATGCCGGTTGTTAAGCATCTAAATCTTCCTGGAATGAAAGAAAGTGTCAGGTGTTTGAGTAGTACCTATCCTGATAAGGGGGTTCAGTGCCCGGTATGCGAAGCTATCCATGAAATGTATAGGTGGTTCAAGGCTGCTGGGGTTGACCAAAAAGTACAAAAACAATTGTTAGGTCAACATAGATATTATATGAGAGCCTTTACCAATGTAATTGATAGAAATGAAACTAATTACATTGATATGGAAACTGGTAATAAAATACAGGTAAGAACTAAGGAAGATAGGGAAGGTAAAAAGCTGGCCCCAATGGTTAAGTTGATTGCTTTACCAAAGTCTGTTTTTGACTGGTTGGTGGAACAAGTTAATTTAAAAGATGGCGATGAATATATGTGGGGGGATATTACTGACCCGAAGACTGGCCATGACTTAGTAGTGAGTGTAAACGGAGAGGGTATTGGAACTAGCTATACCCCGACGATAAATCCCAAAGCTCGCCCAATTGAAGGGACGCCAACTGATCCTGAAGTTAGAGACTATGTACTAAAGCATATGTATGACATAGGTAAAATTTGGCAGTTCCCGACTGGGGCATCTTATGATATGATTGTAGGGGTTGGGGCAAAGCTTCTGTCCATGATTGGTGCTTCTAGTAACAAGCTAGAGGAAGCTGTTGCTGACTCAAAAGGAGTCCCAAGCAGGGAAACCTCTGTATATGGAACTAATGTAAGCACAGATGAAGACGGGAAGCCAACTTGTTTCGGTCATCACTTAGACACCGCAGATGGCAATTCTCCTTTTATTAAATGTACTAGAACCTGTGCATTTGAGGGTGAGTGTGTTGATGAAACAACTGCTTCTGTAGAAGACTGTAAAAAGGTACATGGGATTACCCAATAATAGATGTCAAATCTATTAATCATAGATGGTAATCAAGTATTACATAGAGCATGTAGATCTTCCTCCGCTCTTACTACTTCTGTGGGGTTGAGGACTGGTGGTGTGTATGGAGTACTACAAACGATTAGAGATGCGCTTGTTCTGGATAACTGCTTCTATCCTTACAATAAAGCGATCATCGTTTGGGACGGGGGAAGATCCACTCGTAGGCAAGACATTTTAAGTACATATAAACACGGTAGATCTTTAGGGAAAACAGATAAAGAAGCCAAAGAGTACTTAAATTTTTTTGTGTCCCAGCGTGAAATACTTGAAGATATTTCGCCTTATTTAAATTTAGGGCAAATTAGACTGTTTGGTAGAGAAGCAGATGATGTGATATGTAAAATCTCTTACTCCTGGGTTGGTGAATCTTCTAATACGGTTGTTATAGTGTCGGAGGATCAAGATTTTTATCAGTTAGTATCTGATAGTGTTTCTATATACCACCCAGGAAAAAAGATAACTGTAGATTGTGAAAATTTTGAATCTATCGTTGGGGTTCCAATGGATGGCTTTCTTTTATTTAAGGCTATTTGTGGGGACTCCGGTGACAATATACCGGGGGTTCATGGTACTGGCCCTGTTACGGCAGCTAAGATAATAAAATCTTACGAAGATGATTTGGCTGAATGGTGCTCTAATCAAATTGACCGGAAGATAAAGGCTGTAGCAGAAAATATAAGTATCGTTAACAGAAATTTAGAACTAATGGATCTTTATGAGGAAGCATTCATTGAGTCTGAAGAGGAAAAGATTAAAGAGCTTCTTTGTAGTAGAGAAAGAAATGATTTAGATTTATGTGTACCAAAATTTATGGGGTTTGAATTTAAGAGTATTACGAAAAATTTTTCTATTTGGAGTTTGCCGTTTAGAAGGTTATATAGGTAATATCGGGAGGTAAAATTGAAAAAAAGCAGTGAGATAGCAGAAATGACAATTCCCGATCTTGTAAAAGTTACTGTTGATGAGTTGAATGATGGTGCTAAAGAAAAAATAGCTGCCATAGCTTCAGAAGGTATGGGGTCTGACGTAAAGAGATTTATTCCTTCTGGATCTTTTTTGCTTGATTTGGTTTTAAGAGGGGGAATACCTTTAGGACGTTGTGTGGAAATATATGGTAGACCTGGCGTAGGTAAAACTACGTTGGCTACTCATATAATGATTAATTGTCAGAAGATGGGGGGCGTAGTCATATTCATAGATTCAGAATCAAAATTTGCCCGTGAGAGAGCACAGCGAATGGGGCTTGCTACTAGTTCAATGATAGATCTGAAGGTTCCTTCTATAGAGAGGGGATTTGAATATATGACTAAGACTATTGAATGTGTGAGAAACAAAACCGGGGTCTCAAAAAAGTCTTCTATCATGGAAGATATCCCAGTGGTGCTTGTTTGGGATACATTGGCTTCCGCTCCATCTCAGTCGTTTGTAGATCTTAAAGAGGGGGAGTCCGATGCAATGGGTTCTAGGAATAGAGCTATTAATGCTCAAATGAGGAAGTTTGTAAATTTATTATCTACTTATCAAGCCACCTGTATATTCCTGAATCAAGTTATTACCAATATTGGGAAAATGGGAGCACCAGAAGATTCTCCTGGTGGGTGGGGGATAAAACATTTTTCAAGTGTTAGAATAAAGATGTTTAACATGGGGGCTATAAAAACCAGCACCATGTTTGGTGTATGCAGTGGAGCGGACGTAATTAAAAATGGTGTTGATGGGCCAGTAGCTGGAACAAATAAAGTACCCTTAGTGATAACAGAGGATTTTGGAGTTAACGATATTTACTCTACCATTTCCTTCTTAATTGACAAAAAGGCCGACAAAGATATAATTCAAGAGAGAGCTTGGATTAAAATAAATCATGGTGAAGATGTTTATACTTGTCACCCTAATGATGTTTCTTCAGTAGTAATCGAAAATAATTTAGTTGACTGGGTAAAAGAGAAAGCGGCCCGATTTATTCTACGAGAAGGGAAATACGGGTATGATCTTTGGGACTCTTTGAGAAACAAAGAAAAAGCAGTGGATGTTCAATAGAATTATAAATGTTTGGGTGCTCTGCGTTAGGGTCGCTACCTAACGAAAAGTGGGCTGGGAGCTGACGCCAGTCAATCACGAATCCTGTGGTTGAGGCACTAAAGGCCAAAGGGCTAGCCTTGGCTGGGGTGTTCACGAAACGGGCTGATGCACCTAAGCAACACAATTTAACAATTCAAAGGAGAAAATAATGTCTTTTATAACAAAGGAAGAATTAAAAAAAATAAGCGGGGATTTAGATGTTACCCTTAACTTAAAACCCACCTGCTTGCGGTTACTACGTTGTTACGAGGGAGTTTATAAATCTCTTGAAAATTTAACAAAAGTAGCTTTTGTCAATGAGGAAAATAAGTCAATTCTCAAAGCTGCCTGTGAAATCGTTGGGGTGGAATTTAAAAATATCAAAGCTAAAGAAGTGGAAGCCCAGGATGAAATAGTTGTAAAAGAAAAATCAAAAAAGAAGCCTAGTAAGAAATAATTACCCCAACAATGTCTAGAAAAATTAAGAAAATTAGACTAAAAGGGTTCCAATCGCATAAAAATACTGAATTAGAGTTACATCCTGGGGTAAATATTATTGTCGGGGAACCTGATAGTGGTAAGTCTGCCTTATTTAGAAGCCTATACTGGTTAAATTTTAACCGACCCTTAGGAGATGCTTATGTAGATCGTAAGGCTAATGAATGTTTTGTAGAAGTTGTTACTGATGATGGTAATTCTATAAGTAGGTCTAAAGTACCTTCAAGTAACTATAAAATTAATGGGCAAAACTATTCGTTTGTTGGTAGTAGTGTCCCAACAGAGTTAAAAGGAGCACTAAATCTTGATGAGTTAAATTTCCAATCTCAATTAAAAGACCAGTATTTTTTAGTCCTTGACTCCCCCGGACAGGTTTCTAGGACTATAAGTGATTTATTAGGATTTAGTGTAATAGATGGAGCTGTGGCTAGCTGTAAAAATAAACTCACTGGTTTATCAACAACTATAAATGAAAAAACTTTAGAAGCCAAAAGAGTTGGAAAAGTAATAGAAGACACTGATACTATACATGATATTGAAAGGAGTATTCATTTAATAGAAGAGGAAGGTGAAAGACTTGAACGATGTATAGAGGAAGTTGAGGGTATTAGGAAACTAATAACATCAATAACCAATGAACAAGAATTTTGTTCTAATAGCAGCCTTCTTAACGATATTAACGTTTTGGAGGCTGACCTTTTATTAAACAAAGGGATGGAACTTTCTACTTCGTTAATACATATAAAATCACTAATTAATGAAGCTGAGGATTATAGTAAAAAAGTTAAGGAAGAAAAAATTTTATTGCTAGAATATGAAAATAAGGTAAAGATAGAGGAACTTAAATTAATTTGTAATAATTTAAAAAATCTCTGTAGTGAGGTAGAAAAATCAAAGAATCAAATAAATACTTTGTCAGTAGAAATAAAAAAGGTTGGAGTTAAAATAGAAGAAAAATCTAACGAATATGTAGAAACATTAAATAGACTTAAAATATGCCCTTATTGCTTTTCCTCTGTAAACAGGCAATCTGTTGAACGGGCTTTGGGGTACTAATGAAAGAATTTATTTTACTTGGGGACGTCCATTTAAGGTTGTCCAACCCTATTTCAAGAATTGACTCTTTCCCGTTAACGCAGCAAAAGAAATTGGAGAAAGTGTTTTCTATTGCTGACGAGATTGGGGCTGACATAATTTGTACGGGTGACCTTTTTGACAGACCTGACCCATCTTATTCTTTATTATTTAAGTATTTATCATTATTTAAGTCCTTCAAAGGGAAGTTTTATGTTGTTCCCGGAAATCACGATATCTACGGGGCTAACCTAACTACTTTAAGTAGATCTGCTTTAGGGGTTTTTGCCGCTTCTGGGGCTGTGGAAATATTAAGTCACTACCCAACAACCCTTGATGGGGTTAATATTTGCGGCACTTCCTATATGCATGAAGGCAAAGCAGAGAGGGTGCCGGGAAAACACAATATTTTAGTAATCCACGATATGATATTAAATAAAAAAGAATGGAAAGAACAAGAAAATTTCATATATGCTGACGAATATTTGAATAATAATTCTGGGTGGGACACTATAGTTTGTGGGCACTATCATTACCGGTTTTCCGTTTCCGATAAGGACAGAATAATAGTAAATCCAGGGGCTATGGTTAGAGTTAAAGCTACTATTGGTGATATGTCGCTAGAACCGGGAGTTTACCATTATGACCGTCATGATTTAAAATTGATCAGCCTAAATGCTGCCCCATCCAGCAATGTATTTTTTCCCAAGTTTAAAGGAGTGGACAATCAACAAAATGGAAATCAAGAAATGTTGTCGGCGTTTGTGGAGTCGTTATTATCTAATAAAGAACAGCCTATTAGTAACCTAAGCTCAATAATAATGGAACAACTAAATAAGGTTGGATGTAGTCAGGATGTGTGTGATTTAGTTAAGGAACTAGTAGCAAAGTCGGAAGAGGAAAAAAACAAAGTAAGGAATAAGGAATAATATATGATAGATTTAGAAGCACAAAGAAAAGCCCTGGAAGAGTTAAGAAAGAGAAAGGAAACCTTAGAAAAAGAAGTGGTAAAGCATGAAGCCTTACTAAATTCTTTATTGCAAAGGCTACGAAGCGAGCATAATATAGAATCTTTAGTTGGGGGAAAAGAAAAAATAGATGCTTTGGAAAAGGAAATTGAAAGGATTCAAAAGTCCTTATCAGGGCAATTAAGAGAGGCAACTACTAAACTTAGTGAAATAGAGACACTATTAAAGAAGTGATTATGTTAAAAGAAGTGCAACAATTAAGAAAGAGATTAGATGCTTCTTTAGTTATAAGATCTGAAATTATTAAGGGTCTTATGAGTATGAAAAGAGAAGTTGAAAACTGCAAAAAGGATTTCGAAAAATACTCCCAAGCATCTAAGATCCTAATGAACATAGGTAAAGCATATAGAGAGATATCAATGGGGACCTTAGAATCACTAGTTACTAGTTCTTTGCAAGGGGTTTTTGACCATGATTATGGATTCAAGGTCAACATAGAAGACAAAAGAGGTCAGGTGGAGATAAACTTCCTGGTTAACGATGGGGACCTGACTTTAGACCCCCAGTATTGCACCGGAGGGGGCCTTGTGGACATTATTTCTATATCATTGAGGCTTGCCCTTTGGAAACTCAAACAAAGGCTTACAGACGCTATTATCGTGCTTGACGAACCTTTCAGGATGGTTGGGGAGACCCGAATACACAATGCTGCTTCTCTTATAAAAGAACTCAGCACCAAGTTAGGAATACAGTTTATTATTATAACTCATTCAGAGGGTCTTTCTTGCATGGCTGATAAAACATTTAAGTTTATAAAAGAAGATGGGTTTACTAACGTTGAGGTTATAGAAAGGTAATTACATGAATGCTTTTGACTCTGCTCTTAGTGTGGCTAAAGGTTTTGAACTCGAAGATATTATAAAAAGATATAAGTTTTCTAGCGACATAGAAGAAGCTGTGTTCAACTTATTAAATAATAATGACCCAACTAATAGAGAATTTACCTTTTCTTTTATTAGTTTTTTAAAAGACTACAGGACTGGTATGGGGGGTAGATTATACTCAGAAGTACGTAAATTCTTTGATGAAATAGGATTTCCTCTAAATAATAGTAAAAGAAAACAAAAAACCCGCGAAAAAAAGCAGTTTAGTAAGTCTAATGTAATAGAGGAAGCTTATACTTATGAGGGTAAAGGGGCTTTAGAGGGGTATAAGTCAGTTGAGGAGGTCCTAAATAGTTTACTTTCTGCTGGATATTCTAATATAAATGAAGAAATAATTACTGAACAATTGAACAAATTCAAAAATAAAGTGTCTAAACATAGAACTATCGTAGTTGAAGAATATGAAGGTAAATATAGAATTAGAAGGACAAAACTCTGGTACGAGAGGCAAAATTTACCTATCCCTGTAAATGCGGCAGAAATCCCTAAACCCAAGAAAAAATGAGGCATTATATCTACAAAATAAACGGTCTTTTACCATTAGATATTAATCATTGCTATGGATATAACAGGCGAGCGCACAGGAGATTTATTTATCCAAGTGCCAGAGAATATAAAGATAATCTAAAGGATAGGTTTAAATTATTAGATAATAAAAGAAAACCCCCCAAGTTTGACTTACATTCCGTTGCTATATGGATTTTTATCCCCCCTAAATTATTCTTTTTAAAAGACGGTAAAAGAATTAGAAATGCCAACGACTCCTCTAATTTCATAAAACTGATAGAAGATGCTTATTTTGAATATTTGGGAACCCATGACGCTGGGGACCTGTTTATTTCATCTTCAAAAAGGGTTTCACCAGATGAAGAGTGGCATATTATTATTTCCGTTACTGAAGGAATTATAAATAAGGATGTTATCCATGTATTAAATCCAGGAAATAATATAAATAGTCCCAAAATTAAACTAATTATCGGGGATAATAACTATGGAAGTAAAGAGACCTTGCAGAGTGAAAATAGGTCCCCATATATGGAAGATCAAATGGGTGGCACGGGAATTTGACGATGAGGGGTCATTAGGAGATTGTGAGCATGAAGTTTTGACCATAAGAGTTAGAAAAACTTTACCAAGTAGTCTTATGGCTCAAACACTGTATCATGAGATACTACATGCCTGTTACCCTATCATGGACCATAAGGATGTGTTAGATAAGATAAGAGAAGAAGAAGATGTAGTTGAACATTTATCAATAATGATGTGTTGTGTATGGGTTGATAATCCAAATGTTATTAAATGGATTGCTAGTAATTTGGGTGTTAATATATGAGTGAAAAAATTGATAATTTTTTGGCTGTTGTTGATGATAAAGTTGACCACCCCTCTCATTACACCAAAGGCAAATTTGAAGTTATTGACATAATTGATGACTGGGGATTTGACAAAGATTATTATCTTGCCAACTCGGTAAAGTATATAGGACGAGCTTACCATAAAGGTAAGTTTTTGTCTGATCTTAAAAAAGCCGTATGGTATTTAGAAAGAAGGATTGCTAGAGAAGTTAGAAGTTTAGAAGAAAACGACCCAGCGGCTAAAGATAGAAATACCATCTAAGTAACGAATTTTATTTATATTTTATATAATTATTCACTTAAGTTAGAATAGTTATTTTAATTTAACGGGAGAAACAAATGTCAGATATTTTCATAAAAGGTCAAATTCCATTGGTCGGTAGTTTTCTTGGTGGGGTTTCACCCAGATCAACAGGGCCAGTAACTGAAGCCAACCCGCTTCAAGTTGGAGAAATAATAAAAACAACTTTAGGGGAACGGGGTAAGGTTACTTTTGTTTCAGGAACCAGGGCTACCATACAGCTTGAATATAGTCAAAATACTTTTAGTGTTCAGTCTTCTGGGACCAGTGGGACAGATTTTAGTTTGTGGTACTAATTCGGGGGTTAACATGAGTGAGGATAAAGGAATTGTTGAAATAAAAGATGAGACTGGCTCAACTGCCGGTTTCAGGTGTTCTGTGTGTGGTAGATTTTTTGGTTTATATGAACAGGCTCAAGCTCTTAAATGTTTGGAAAATCATAGAAATTTACTAACTGAAGATATGTAAGTTATGCCGAAACTCAAGCATAAACTTTCCTTGGGAGAAGAAAGGAAAGAAACTTTAGTAAAAGGTGACTTAAATAAGCTGTGCAAAGAAAAGTTTGACCGGAACATAGCCTATAAAGCATATAAAAAATGGCTTAAGACTCATCGGAAAGACGATTTTACTTATGCTTTATATAAAACCCTTCCAGCCATTGGGTTTACTATAAGGTTATTTTTCTCCGACGAGTCTAAACGATGTGAAGACGACGAGCTTATTGCTGAAAGTTCTATGTTAGTATACGAAAGACTACGTAGAAAAATGTTCCTTGGGCAAAATGCAATGACCTACCAAGCGTATTTTGTTACTTCAATAAAGGGAACCATGCTTAAAGCTATACGTAATTCAGCCCGTGGAGTTTTTGAGTGTAGATGGTGGGACACCCTACCTCCTATAGGAAGAGTGGCAAATGAACGAGATGTAGAAGCTAAACTGTTCCTCAGCGAACTACCAAAAGCTATGATAGAACATATATGTAAAGAAAATAGATTTAAAAGTGATAAAGAAAGTAGAGCTATAAAACATGTGGCAAAGAGGCTTGTTGGTGGACGTAGAGTAGTACCGAAATTAATAACTGAGTATTACGGAATTGAAGATCCAACTTATTTAATAGACTATACTTTAATTAAATTAAGACAATATCTATATAACTCAAGGTTGGATTTGGATGATTTATATAATGGTCATGAGTATTATGACATTGGCTATTATAACTATGAAGAAGGTTTGGAGGCAGAGACCTCTATGATGGATGAATTATGGAATTGAATATAGTAGGTCCTGAGACTAAAGATTATCTAGAAGTGTTTCAAGTTTTATTTGTTGATAAAGTTAGTGATACTGTATTACCAGAACTACTTGATATCTTCGGCCATGATGCTTTATTAAAATTTTTGGATATATTTTGTGGTACCACTATAAAAATACCTGATCGTGATGTACTAAAGACGGTGTTGAGAAATACTGAAATTTATACAAGTATGAAACGTGGTAATACGGATATTAAATATTTAGCTAGAAAGCATAATATAAATGAACATACCATTAGAGAAATATATTCTCAGGTAAAAGAGACACTAAGTAAATATGGAAAAAAGATTGTTGGATAGGATGGAAAGTGAAAATGTAGATATTCCAACTACATTTGATGTGCCTGAAGACCAACCTGTAGGGGACTTACCAACCCCAGAACTTCCTATCAGTTCTTGGTTGAATACTGAAGAAGACGACAGGGCTAGAACAAGACAGCTTGCAGACTGGATAAGTAAGGACCCAGGACTACAAAGCACTGTGGATAAGGTAGCCCAAGAAGTTCTTAATGATTATAAAAATCAGTTGGGTGCTTATTTAGTTGCTTTGGCCAGGAGGAGGGTTCACCGAATACAACGTCTAATGGCGGCTATGGAGTTAGTAGAGGAACAATTAATATTACCTTCTAGGATAAATAATGCTTCTTATTCGGAACTAGTAAAATTAATGAATAATTATCGCCAACAGATTAATGACGCAGTTAGTTTAATAAACGAGGTTGTTCACGGTCAAAAAGTTACTTTACACCTCGAAGATAATAGTATAACAAACGTATTAAACGCGATAAAAAATGATAGCGGAAAGGATATTGATTTAGACAGTACTGCGGTTAGAACTAGAATTAGACAAATATTTGATAATTTTAAAAAGGAGGCTGTCACGATAGACAGTAATATCATTGATGTCGAAAACGAGCCCACCAAGTAATAATTTAATACTTCCTAAAAAAGATATCCTGCCTTTAGATTTAGGGGAAGAAGATACTAAGTTCTTGTTCAAGCTCTTAGAAGAGTTTGCACACGGGGACAGAACCTTCTTTGATACCCTAACCGAAAATCAAAAAAACGGCCTAATTCACATATTTCGTGAATTAGCTGACTCCGGTCAGTCCAATTTATTAGACTTAATATGGGAATTGGATTATGAGGAAAAACCAATTTCCGTAGAGAAGTTTTTGTCTGACCCTTATTATATTGGTAAAAGTTTTGCTAAGACTTTATATGATAAATGGAAAGAAACTATATGCACAGTGATAAATAATAAAAAAACCGAATTAATATTAACCGGATCAATCGGAAGCGGGAAGACGTCTTGTGCAGTAGCTCTTAATATGTACAAATTATATGAATTACTGTGCATGAGAAACCCGGTAGATTATTATAATGCGACAAACTTAGTCTTTGGCTTTTTTTCTGTAAACTTAGACTTAGCGCATAAAGTAGGGCACCAAGCATTAACTACCAGAATGTTAGACTCGGAGTATTTTAGGGACAGAACTGGCGTAGATTTAGAAGAATTTTCTAGGAAATCAATAAAAGATATATTAGTCTTACCCAAAGGTATTAAATTTATTTTTGGGTCTAGATCCGGGCACGTCCTTGGAACTGACGTAATAGGTGCCTTTATGGATGAAGTAGCCTTTTCTAGTTCGGTGGACTCTAAACAAATAATAGATCTTTATTCAGGGGTTAAATTTCGTTTAGAAACTAGATTTATGGATGAATTTGGGCATCTTCCGGGGACTCTTTGCGTAACAGGGGATACTAGGATTAAACTATTAAATGGTAATAATCCTACTATAAAAGAACTCGCTGATAATAATCATAAAAATAGTTTTTGGGTTTATTCTTATGACACAAAAAATAAAGTAATGGTTCCAGGTAAAGCACATTCACCAAGACTCACTAGAATTAAAACTAATATTGTTAAAGTACTATTAGATAACGGTAAATCAATAAGATGTACGGAAGACCACCCGTTTTTAACAAAATCTGGTAATTATGTATGCGCGGGGGACCTTGTTGAAGGAGAAAGGTTAGAACCACTTTACTGGCAGGAATTAAAGGACGGATATGAAAATATTTTAGGCCCTTACCCAAAAGGCAGAATACCCACTCATAGACTAGTGGCAAGGAATATTTATGGAACTTGGCCTACACATGGATACGTAGTTCACCACAAAAATTTTAACAAGAAAGATAATAATCCAGACAATTTAATTTTAATGGAGGCTAGGGAACATCAAAGATACCACAGAACTATAAGTAAACCAAGTAAAGAAACTATAATTAAATTTATAGAAGGGAAAAACAAATTTTGGGCATCCGAAAGGGGTAAGGAGTTAAGAATAGAATTAGGAAAGGTGGGGGGTAAAAAAAATTGGATTAAGAATTTTGGGGGGCATATAAACGACCTAAAAAATGGGGTTGTAAAACCAGTTTTTTACCGTGTCTGTTGTATCAATTGCAAAAAAGAGTTTAATGGTTTACAAGGATTTTCTAAACACCACGTTAAAGCATGTTCGTATATTTATGATAATATAAAGAATTTAAAAAATTTAGCCATTAAATGTAAATCTAAGCACCAATTTTTAAAAGAAAGTGGGTTAAGTAGAGACCAAGTAGAACTGTTCTTGCTGAACTTCGGAGAATTCTTAGGTTTGTCCTGTGGTAAAGGAAGTAAAAGAAAGTGTACGGTTCGATTATTTTCTATGGAGGAAGTTTGTGAAATAGCTTTAAATTGTGGTAGTACATCTAAGGCTTCAGTTTCTGTTGCTTTAGGGTATAATAAAAACGGGGTGGCACTGGATAGAATTTTGAGAGACAACAATACTAGTTGGAGAAATTTTAAACGTGATATTTTAAAATCTACAAAATGTATAAACCACAAAGTTGTTTCTGTTAAACCCGATGGGGTTGCTGATGTTTATGACTTGACTGTAGAAAATACCCATAATTTTCTTGTTGATTTAGGAGACGATTCTGGTGTTTTTTTACATAATTGTATCGCCAGTAGCGCAAATTATGAGGGGGATTTTTTAGATACCCATATAAACGAGTGCGTAAATGACCCTCGGGTTCATATAGCCTCTTATGCTATTTATGATGTAAAAAAATATGTCGGGGAAAGATTTAGGGTACAAGTAGGAGATCAGTCACACCAATCAAAAATACTAGATACGGTTGTTAATGGAAAAGTAACTCCTATGATAGACCCGGAAGAAGGTGTTAGGGTCGTTGAAGTACCGGCATTATTTTATAAAGATTATGAATTAAACTTGGAGAAAGCTTTACGTGACCTCTCTGGGGTTTCTTTATTTACATCTAATCCACTAATAACAGACCGGAGTAAAATTTTAGGTTGTGTGGATAATTCACGAGAACACCCTTTTACATTACAAGAAATTCCAATAAATATAAATAATGACGAATTAACTATAGAGAGTGTATTTAAAAAAGACTTGTTATTGATATTAACAGATCCTTTTAGAAATAAATATATACCTAGATATGATCCCAGTTCCCCTAGGTTTATTCATGTTGACCTTGGTATAAAGAATGACTCGGCGGGTATAGCAATGTGTCATATGAGTGGGGTAAAAGAAGTGATTAGAAGAGGGGATTCTTTAGATGTACACAAAACATATGCCCCCGTAATAAATTTTGATTTTATGCTTAAGTGCCCACCAACAAAAGGTTCTGAGATTGACATAGAAAAAATTGATAGTTTTATATTTTACTTAGTTTCTCTAGGGATGCCAATAGAATTAGTTACTTTTGATGGATATCAGAGTACTCATAGTATTCAGAACTTCAATAAAAAAGGAATTCCCTCTCAAGTATTGTCAGTAGATAGAAAAATTGATCCTTATATGGCTTTAAAAACAGCTATTATGGAAAGCAGGTGTAGTTTTTATAATTACCCACCATTTTTAAGTGAAATAGCGGTGGTTCAAAGAGTTGATATTAAACAAAAAGCTTCAGGTAGGTACACGACTAAAATTGACCACCCAGTTCATGGAGAGAAAGATCTTGGGGATGCAGCGGCGGGGTCAATTTTTTCTGTAATAACTTCTAAATATGCAGAAGAACAGTTAAATGATCCTAGTTTATTATTAGGGTTAAAAGAAGCTATAACACAACCAGGTCTTTCTAATGATCCTAAACAAAGTATAAATTGGGTAGCAAATGATTATGATAGTTTTGAACATCTTACTGGTATAATAAATGAGTGAATGATTTAGGAGGTTCTTGTGAATAAAATTGATATAGCTTATGCATTGGGTGAAAAGATGGATTGGGGGAGAAGTTACTCTCTTGTTGTATTAGATGCCTTATTAAAACTTATTATTGATGCATTGTTAGATGGTGAGGAAGTTCGTTTATCCGGGCTTGGGGTACTATATACTAAGAACCCTCATGGGGAAGACAGAAGTTTAGAGTTTAGGCAGAGTCTTAAGTTTATAGAGTTATTGGGTAAGGACCCGGTTGATAGTAATTAGTTAGGAGAATTTTATGGCTATTTGGGATGGATTTTTACAGAGATTATTTTATCGCTACCCGGTTGAGGGTCCAGCACTAGATAATGAATTTAGTCCTATAGCGTCTTTCTATCAAAAACAAGTTACTGTTGGTAGTCAAAGAATTAAGCGTTATAAGGATTTATGCTTATCTGGTGATACTAAGATTTTATTATTGAATGGAACAGAGCCAACTATAAAAGATTTATTTGATAATAAAACCAAAAATTTTTGGGTTTTTTCTTACGATACTAAAAATGATAAGTATGCCCCTGGATTAGTTTATGATGTAGTTGAAAAGGAACATAATTACGATCATATGCTACAGATTACTTTTGATAATGGGGAGGTAGTTAAATGTACTTTAAATCACCCGTTTTTGATGAAATCATTAGAATATAAGAAAGCTGAGGATTTAGTAATTGGAGATTCTTTACAGCCTTTGTATTTAGGTGCCAAAACTTATCAAGGAAATGAATATAGAGTAATCCTTAAAGATAGTTTTTGTAGAGGGAAAAAACCTGTCTATAAGATGGTTGCTGAAAACCTACTTACTGAAGAGATGAAAGCAGCCAATTCAAGATGCGTTGTCGATGGTAGTAAATATTCTGTTATACACCACATAAATAACAATAAGCAAGATGACTCTCCAGGAAATTTAAAAATTCTTACACATAGAGAACACCGTAAACTTCATGGAGACATACTAACTAAATGGAATAAAAGTTTGGAACATAGAGAAAAAGTTAAGGCTGATAATACTCTAAACAAGTGGAGAATGGCTAACTATCAACTACATATAGAACAATCAAGGGAATTAGGAAAACGTAACGTTAAAAAAATTCCCGTTGGCTGTGGGCCTCATACTAGATGGCATAAAGATATTTCTTTTAATGAATGTCCTATTTGCCATGAATTAGGATTAAGTGAAGAGGAAAAAAAGCAAGTAAAGATTGTTTTACGTGAACGTTGGGAAAAAGAAATTTCATTAGAAGAAAGAGAGCGTATAGCAGCTATTAATAGAATTAATATTAGTAAAACCCCTAGTTTTCAGGAATCTATAAATAATCTTGGTATATTAAAGAAAAAATACAACGAAAGCCCAGAATTACAAATTAGGCTCAATGAGGCCAGGAACAAAGCTAATGAAAAATTAAAAGAACTTAGAAAAGACCCAGAATTCTACAGTAAATTTAGGGAAAGAGCCAATAAAGGTTTAACTAAAGCGCACGAATTTTTGAGGTCCAATGAAGGAAGGAAATGGAGATCTGAAAAAACAAAGGAATACTGGGAAGTTAAGAATAATAATAAAGTACAAGGCATAGAAAAATCTAAAGAATCTTATTCAACGCCGGGAAATCATAAAATTATTGATATAAAAGAAATACCATTAGAACCAGTTTTTGACTTGCGAATGAAGGAATTTCATAATTTCGCTATTAAAGCTGGGGTCTTTGTTCATAATAGTGATATGTCGGAGGACACGCTTATATCAGCCGCATTAAATATTTATGCTAGTGAAGCAGCTATATGGGATACTATAGAAAATTCCTCAATGTGGATAAGATCTTCTAACCCCCAAGTAAAAAATGAATTAACAACTTTATTTGAAAGGATTGAGTTAGAAGATTATTTATATGGTTTTACTAGATATTTGTGTCAGATGGGGGACAATTTTATAAGACCTCTTTACAACCGTAATGATGGCATTGTTGGTATGGAATTTTTAGATGCTGAAATGGTTGAAAGAGAAGTGGATGACTATAATAGATTAATTGGTTTTAGGGTAGCGGGCGGGAAAAAATTATTAGAACCTTGGTCAATCATACATGGTAGAATTATGGCTAGGGCGTCTAGTGTAAGGCATGGAGGAAGTTTGTATGGGACGTCAACTTTGGAAAATGCCCGAAGGACGTATAGGCAATTGACGCTGTTAGAGGATGCATTAATAATTTATAGGTTAGAATTAGGAGCACAACATAGAGTATTTTATATTGATGTTGGATCAGTAACTATGCAACAAGCATTGTCTACTGTAAGACAATTTAAAAGAGAATTTGGGAAAAGGCAATATTTTCAGCCTTCAACCGGTGAATGGACTTCTAGATTTAACCCATTAAATCTTACTTGCTTTACTGGGGAGACTAAAATTAGTTTACTTGATGGGAGATCACTATCATTTATAGATGTAGAAAAAGAATATGGGTCTGGAGAATTCTGGGTATATTCATGTACTAAAGACGGCCACATTGTTCCAGGAAAGGCCCACCATTGTAGGAAGACAGGAACTGCCAAGACATTGATAGAAATTGAACTTGATAATGGCAAGAAGGTTAAATGTACCCCTGAACATAATTGGATGACCAGGGATGGATCTTATAAACAAGCAAAAGATTTAATTATTGGTGACTCTTTGATGCCGTTATATAGAAAGATTAGTACAAAAGAAGAACATAATAAAGATGGTTATGAAATGTTTATGGAACCCGCGTCTGAATCATGGAAATTTACTCATTGGAGAGTGGCAAGAGAAGCCCACGGATATCCTAAAGACTGTTGGGATAAAAATAGAAGGGGAGGGCCAAATAAGTGGGTGTTACACCACGGTACTTGGAATGAAGAAACCTCTGTATTTACTGTAGGAAATAAGCAGGACAATAGACCCAATAATTTGGTTTGGATGCCTTCACGCGAACACATTATACAGCATGGGAAGAACTGGGAATCCACCCTTGGTAAATGGATTTATACAGAAGAAGCTAGGAAATTAGCCTCTTCACTAATGACCGCGTACAACATTTCAGAAAAACACCGGGAAACAGTAAGGAGATGCCATAGGGATAAAAAATGTGGGTTGAGTAAGGTATGGAACGAGCGCCATGACGAGATGCGTGCTCGATTGCATGATATAAATTCCGCAAAAGCAAAACTTTATTTTCCAGAGTACAGAAAGTCTGAAAAGTTCAGAGAAGTTGGGAGATGGATGGGAAAATTACGTGGTGAGTACTCAACACTAATGTTAAAACAATTTCCAAAGCGCCCCCGTTCTGACTGGAAAGTCCTGCTGCCGTTTAAGGATTGGTACCAAGATACATACCAAGGTTCTTACAAAAACCACCCTGAATATATGAAATCAAATCATAAAGTTGTAGCTATTACGTGGTTACAAGATACTTGTGAAGACGTATATGATATAACTGTAGACGTACACCATAATTTTGCTCTTGGTGAATTAGATGTTTTCGTAAGCAATAGTGATATCTGGTTTCCGGTTAGAACAGGGAGTCAAAGTCGAATTGAATATACAGGAACAGATGCTAATATAACTGGTTTATCAGATATTGAACACTTTCGTAATAAATTAATAGCAGCATTAATGATACCAAAATCATACATTGGCTTAGATGACTATTCTTCCGTGAAATACGGACTTTCTCAACTTGATATTAATTTCGCTCGGATGATTAAGAGAGTTCAAAGAGCTGATATAATGGCATTTAAAAGACTTTGCCAAATTCATTTAGCTATTAAAGGTATTGATCCATTAGTATCATCGAATGATTTTAATATTATGATGTCTGTAATATCTTCTTTGGATCAAGAACAAAGAATCGAAACAATGAGTATGGCATTAGACCTAGCTACCAGACTAAGGGATTTTGGGGCCATGCTGGGTATAGATGACCAGCAAATGGCTCAGAACATCGCTACTCGGGTTCTAGGTTTGACTCCTTACGATATTTCTAGTATTGGTTATTCCCCCGCTAATACGGTTCCTGGAAACTCTACTGACCTAACTGGTGGGATGGAAAGTAACGATAAAAAACTAATGGAACAAGCTTGGAACTTAGTTTTAAGTGATCCTGGGATAAGTCGGGAAGTTATGAAGCTTAGGGAAGCCTCTGTGGCCGAAGAAAATCCTTATGATTATACACCATCAAATGTAAAATTACCTACAAAAAAAGATATTGATGATGGAAAATTAGAAGAGTGGCTTGAAGGGGAAGAATTAAAAAAACTTAATGAAATTGATGAGGAATAAAATTAATAATATTTTAATAAAAATAGAGACTTAAGTGTAGTTATTAAGGGCAGGTGTATATATTATGGGCATTAACACAACCTACAATGAAATATACGAAATGGTTGGTGATAGGGGTATTATTCATAATTGGAAAGTAATCCCTCATCCTCATAATAATAAAGGAAAGACATGTGTTACTGGAAACGTATATGGGCACGGGAAATTTGGGGAGGGGGAAAAAATAAGAACCGCACCAATCGACTCAGTTGAAACAGATAAAGAAAACGGTGATATAATAGTAAACACAACCACTGGTAGTAAGTATAGACTTGGGCGTAAGCATAAGTAGGTAAGAATATGAGTCATATAGAAAATTATATAAGTAATATGGTTGATCAAGGAAAGGCGTCTCATGAGGATACCGACCACAATGATGATGGTACAGTAACTCAGCACGTAAATTTTCCTCATCCTGATAAGCCTGAAAATGAAAGATGGAAAGCTCAACATGCTACTAGAGTGGAAATTACTAGTAGACCCGGAAAGGGAGTTGGAAGTGTAGTTATAAGAACCCCGGGTGAAAAGAGCCTTTCAGGAAAAGTATATCATCCCGGAGACCACCATAAAGCGGTGAAATTTTTACAAGACCGGCATGGGGATGTGGAAGAATCAAATAGTATTATGATGGTGGCTAAGTTACTTTTTGAGGGCACGGTTGACGTAGAGGAAGCCATTGGAAAGCTTTCAGGGGAAGCCTTTGAGGGGCCTAAAAATAGGGACCGAGTAGAGCACCCAGACTATGGGATGGGTAAAATAAAAAAAATTCATCCAAATGGAGAAATAACAGTTAATTATCCTCTTAGTGGCGGGGATAAAGTAATGGTTCATTCACCTGAGGAAATATTTAATAGCCCTTATAAATTTAAAAATAGAGGAAGAGAAATAACTGTATGGAATTACAGAAACCCTAAAACCAGAATAGAAAGGGTTGTGTCTGGGCAAAAAACTGACCCACTTAGAAATAAATAATAAGAGGTATTAGTATGTCGAGTAAAAAGTTACGCTATTACTATGAGGCTAAGGGTGAGGTAGCTTGCCCTCAATGTAAGAAGCCAATGGTACAAGATGGTTCATCATTAAGTTGTCCCGGTCAGGGGTGCAAACAAGGTCCTATATCTCTTGGGGGTTTGGGTGGGCCAGAGCCAATATCAAAAAATCCTAATGTATTTAGAATGTTAGGAAGAAATGCCCAATTAAAAGGCCAATTAAATATGGGTGATGAAGACGACCAAGAAGAATCCATATTAAATATAACTTTTAATGACCTTGTAGAATATTTAATTCCTGCTAGTGGTGGTAGACCTCTTAGACCTGGTGAAATTGTTCATCATATGGGTAAAAACGGGGAATTACATAAAGTGGTAGATGCTAGTTCATCTCCTACTCATATAAGGGCTATAGATAATAAAGGTAATCAAGTTAGAATTCATAAAGATCAAGTAGTAAGACCCACCCCTAATAGACCCAGAGACTTAGCAATGGCTTGGAAATAAATAATTAAGGAATATTAATATGAGTAAACAACCACCAGAAAAACATATAGTTAAAGGAAAACCCATTACTAAATATAAGGGAAGTTGGGCTAGTAGAGCAAACGAGCCTATTAGTAATTCTATATACAAACATTCTACCCATCCTATGATGACTACAGCTAATGATTTAATGAGAAAACAGGGATATAAAATTCCAGAATCGACTATTGATAAACTTATTTCTGGAGAAATTTCTTTAGAAGATGCTATTGAAGAGAAAAATAATGTTATTGGTTCCGTGTTACGTGGGCATATACCAGGTCCAAGCCAACTTGCTGCGCTGAGAAATCGTGAAACTTCTTCTTCCGGTGAGTGGCATGAACCAAATGAAAAGTCTTGGAAACCCGCTTCTCTAATCCGCCCAGGTAGTGGTGATCCAGGTAGTAAACCTAGTAATACAGTCGGAGACACTAGAAAGAGATTAAGTTATAGGGTTAAATTGGCAACGAGTTGGAAGGGTAGAAGGATGCCAGTAAATCCAGGAAACGTATCTGAAGCTAAAATGTGCGGAACTAGGGAAGATGAACTTGATATAAAAGAAAGCAGACTTGATAAAGGACATAAAGGGGCAATAGATTGGTTAGTAGCTAGGAGGCATGTGTTGGATGACCCGGAAGAGGTTGCTGATGATATAGAGAAAAGATTTAAGAGAGCCAAACAACCTAAAACAGGGAAGCCGTTTACCCAAAGTTATATTAATAGTGCTAGAGAGTACGCAAAGAAAAGCCATGCTAAGAATTTAGATCTATATAAATCAGTCCAGACAGGAAAATTTAAATAATAAGGGTAGATTATGAATAAATATGGTTATTTACATGATTTGATGGACGCCGCTATAACTGGAGATATGACTATTGAAGATGTTATTGAAGCTTATAGTAAAGGTGGTAAACAAATAGGTAAAGGTAATGATCAAAGAAATGTTGGTCCTGGGGGTAGGTTAGTAGCTAAGAGGGCAGCTCACAGAACCTCAAGAAAGATAGCTAAAAGAGCTTTACAACGAGGGGAGGAACCCGTTAGTCCTAAATACTCTGGGTATGAATCTTAATAGATGAAGTCTGATTACCAAGAACCCACTTCTTCTTTAAAATCCGAAGAAGGTTATATGTATCATGCGACCAATTTATACCGAGCTAATGATATAGCTAGTGGTGGACTAAAGGCACACCCACCTAATCTTGGGACCGACCAAAGAGAGTGGCCTGATGGGAGCAAGGAAAAAAGGAGTTATTTCTCTAAAAATCTTTCTACTGTTTGGCAATTTGCTCCTGAAGAAGGCCCACATGTAGTTTTAAGAGTACACCATACATCACACCCATTTAAAAGAGAGTCTACTGGGGATATTTATAGCAATAAAAAAATTCACCCCAAACATATTGAAATTTTACATAAAAATGGTAGTTGGCATCCAATATCTAATTTAATTAGTAAAGAAGAAAGTATTAATATAAATACTAAATTTATAGATATGATTAATGGATAATTTTAATCAATCGCATATTGACTCTTTTGTAAGTGATATAAGATCAAAATATAAACTTTCTAAGTTTAACTTGTACCATGATAAAAGAAATAATACTTTAGAGTTAGCAGACTTGGAGGTTCCTAGAGAATTAAGGAAACAAGGTATTGGTAGTTCTGTTATGAAGGAACTCGGTGGTTTTGCTGATAAACATGGGAAAAGAGTTTGGTTACAGACCGCTGATAGAGATAAAAATTCTGGCACTACATCAAAATCAAGGTTACAAAGATTTTATTCTCGTCATGGGTTTGTTAGAAATGCGGGAAGGAAAAAAGACTTTACCCTTTCTATGTATGCTAGTATGTACAGGGAACCCAAAACACATAGTATACATAGCGAGAGTATTAATATAAATACTACTATTCAAGAAATACTTAATAAATCAGTTAGTGGCCCTAAACCAATAAATAACCAAAAACCACCCGATACACCAAAGATATTTAATATATTAAGTAAAAATACTAATGTTTCTAATCATTTAGATACCTTAGTAAATAAATCTATTAATAAATGAGCAAAGAAACATGAGAAATATAAAAGATCAAGTAGATAAATTAGTAAGCGGGGAGTCATGTATAGATGATGTTATAGAAGCTGCTGTAACACCTGAAATGATGGCTTACTTAAAAGCTCAAGGTAAAGCACAAATACTACCTTCACAACCAGTGCTAACAAGGGACCCTGTTCTTCAAAAAGGACGTAGGATTGGTGGGGCCACAGCAAAAAATTTTTCTGCCCTACAGGGTAATGCTAGTAAAGTTCAAAAAAGATTAGATGCAATCCGTAAAAAGTACCCTGATTTAGTAAGACCTACGTTAAAATAATAAAAGTTTTGTTCCGGTTGGGAATTTATAAATGGAAATTGGGAATCTTGGCAGTAGAAAAGAAACAGTAGCAGATAAGTGGGCCAAAATTAAAAACATTAGAAACTCTTTACCACAGGCTACTTACTCAAAAGAAACCCGTTCGGGACTTCTAGGGCGTTTAGGTGACTCTTGGGATGAACACATACAGCATAGGGCATGGATTTCTCCTTCGGATAAATTAATTAATAATATTGAGGGTTCCCACGAAACTTGGATGAAAAAGAATAAAGGAATTGCATGTAAAAGACACCAGAAACTCTACCAATCTTCCTTTGTTGTTGCTTGTGAAGATTGTCTAAAATCAGCTATAGATAAAGGTTGGATAAGGAAACTTACCCGTAGGATATACCAAACCGATGGTAGTGAGAAATCATTCAAAAGGGTTATTAAACATATAAATTTTCATCACCCAGAAATTAGATACTCAGGGGACCCTATACATGTGGTTGGTCCAGGAGGGGAAGTTAGAACTGTTCATCAATATGAGAATTTTACTAATGTTACAAATAAACTAATTAATGAAAATAAAGAGGTAATTAAAATGCCTGTTGGAGTAGTTAAAACAAAAGAAGATGAGAAGCATTGGTCCGTCGCTAAGGAACAAGCAAAAAAGGCTGGGTTTAAAGAAGGATCAAAAAGATTCTATAAATATACTATGGGGATATTTAAAAAGATGTCAGGTAAATCTGAAGAATCCGTTGATTTATTAGATATTGAAAGTTTAGTAGATAGTTTAATTGGTGGTGAAGATTTAGATAATTTAATGAAGTAAAAATAATAATGCCTAAATTAAAACAATCTTTAAAACAATTACCCACACCTAAATATTCAGACGAAAGTAAATATGGCTTAATTAGGCGTTTGGGGGGTAATTGGGATGAACACGCTAATACTAGAGCATGGATAAGCCCTACAGGGGAGGGCCACAGTCTTAGTGGTTCTGGCCATTCCCATGAAAGTTGGATGGGAATAAAGAAAAAAATTGTTTGCCCTTACCACAAGAATCGTTTGCTTTCGGTCGGTCTTAGCTATTCTTGCCCAGACTGTATAAAATTAGCTACAGAGAAAGGTTGGGTTAGAAAAATTAACCCCCGTATTTATGTAACTGACGGAAGTAGGTCTTCTAGAAATTTAGTATTTAAACATATTAAAACTTACCACCCGGAACTTAGATATGTTAATCCAGGTTCTAGTAAGAGTAGAGTGTACATAAAAAGCCCAGAGGGAGAAGAAGAAATACATCAATTTGAAAGTGTCAGTAATATAGTAGACAAATTATTAAATAATGAAATTAATTTTGATGAGGCGGTTAGATTGCCTAAAACTTGGAAGTATTCAAGTGAGCCACAATTAAAAGATTTTGGTGAACCTCCTGAATGGCCAGTAATGAAAGAGCATCAACGTAAACATATGTATCATGTAACTGATATTAAGAATGCTCATGAAATACTTAAAAATGGATTATTACCTGCCAAACTCAATAATAAAGATTTAGAACCCTCCGTATTTTCTATGCCCAATGCTAGAGGACGTCATGGAATTGGAACTACCTTTTTTTATGATAACCTTGCTTCTGCTAGGCGGGCAACCAGAAGCTTTCTTACTGACCAACCAAACCCGAATAGAGCAATAATAAAAATACATAAAGATGCTATAAATCCTTCATTAGCTAGGAGAGACGTACTAAATGATTTTGACTTTGGTGGGTATCATCATGGTCGTAAATCTTCTAATTGGTGGGGAGGAAGGGGGACTAAAAGACTTGGGGCTTGGGTATACTGGGGTAAAATACATCCTAAACATTTGAGCTTGGTGTCATGATAAATTTAAATACAAATTTTTTAGATCTGTTAGAAGATTTTCCTGTCGCCCAAGGTGATGACAGGGAGATGCGTTTTGAAAAGCCTAATCAAGTGGTTAGAGTTATGATGTCTCCAAAGGACTTTTTTAGACATGTGTCTAACCAAATTGATAGAGAAAAGAAGCAAACAAAAAAACCAAAATCGGAGAGGTATAAATTTACTCCTGCCAAACCCGAATTCTGGAAAAAAAGTTACGGAAAAGTTTTCAGTAGAATAAAAACAGGTAAACCCGTAGACGCTCCTTGTTTGCAAGTTGATGTAGGTAACGGAAGGGTAGTTGGTCATGAAGGAAGACACCGTGCTTATGCTTCATTAAGACTTGGGGTTAAAAAGATTCCTGTTGATATTTGGCACCACAGAAAAGCTAATGATAGATGGGGTGGTTATATTGGTGTAGATGCAAGCGAACACCCCCACATAGCAAAAAGATTTGGCGAAGTGATTTAATAACTAAGTAGGAGATACAATATGTTTACGAAACGACATTATATAAAAATAGCTGGTCTATTAAACGCAGTTAAACATCATGAAACTAGGCACGACTTAGCAAATGGATTTATTAACATGCTTTCTTCGGATAATAAACTGTTTGATAAAGAAAGATTTTTGCAAGCTGTACATAAAGGGCATAATTTTACAGCCCCTAAGGTTAATAAAGAGGGTCAAGTTGAACACGCATTAAACAAGATACTTTCTGGAGAGATGGCTATTGGTGAAGGTATAGAAGAGTTGGTTATTGGTAAGAATTTTATCGGGGTAGTTAAGAATAATATACCTTTATTATAGGTATGAATAATTTTACAGAAAATATTCTAGAAAACCATAACTTAACCGTAATCCCTAATAAGGATAAATCGGAAACGAACCAACACGGGGTTTCTTGGCATTACTTTGATATTCACCATCCTGTTCACGGTAAGGTTGGTGGGGCTGAAATTATTCATAGTTTTAGAGATCCTCATTCGGCAGAAGTGTTTGCCATTGGTATAGACAAAGACCTTAATACTGGGGAACCAATAAGGATGGGTAAAGATAGCGGATTTTATGACACTATGCATAAACACAACGCTAATTTAGTGGGTCCCTCTAATCTTATCTCTATGCGTGGGCAGGTAATAAGTCATCTTCGTAAGAAAGGGCTACCAGTAAAATATTTATATGGAACTAGAATCACAGGAGCGAAAACTGTGTCTTCTTCTGTACCAAGTAAAACTACTAAAAAACTTAGAGTAAAAGAGTTTCCTACGGAGAGTCATATGCTTAATTTGCTAAGTAAAAAACAGAGTGATACTGGGTTTATTGATATAAATATTAATACTTTATATGAAGATATTATTATAAATTTATTGAACGAAGGTGCTCAATATTTAGTTCATTTAGGAGTTAAACCAATTAAAGAAACGGGTTCTTATGCTATGTGGCATTTAACTAAAGACCAGCTTGGTGATATTATTAAAAACCCTGAAAATTTAGGCTGGAAGCATTCTTATGGTACTAGCTCTGTTAGAAGTACAGGCTATCATGATACTGCTAGAGGAAGAAAAGTACCCCCTGAACCAATAAGTTATTTTGTTGATAAAATGGGGGGCAATAAAGGTAATAAAAAAGTTCTTTACCATGGAGTTGGCAGAGACCAACAAGGGGCTAAGAAAATTGGGGCTACTCATTTATACGACCCCTATCATCCAGACGAAAAGGTTAGAGAAGAACCACCGGGAGACATGAACCAGGTTCATAGTCATTATACATTAAACGTAGTTGATAAAGATAATGGGTTAAAAATTTTGAAACATATACATTCTAAATTGAATCCACAAGGAACTGCGGTAATATCAGTAAGAAGAGACTTAAAATAATATGGATTCATTAGATATTTTTGAGTCACTTGAAGATTTTGATGTTTCATATAAAAAACCAGGAGAAAAAGGACCCTGGGGCGAAGAACATATATTTAATTTGACCCATAAAAAACATGGCAATCTCGGATTTGTGGAAGTTGCTAGATATTCAGATACCCCAGATACACTTCATTTTAATGATATTAAAGTTTTAAAAGACCCCTACAGTGGGAAAAAAGTAGGAAAAAGAAACTCTTCTTATTTTGAGTTGCATGACAAACTGGCTAATAAATTTGGGGTTGGTTTAGTAAGAAAAATGACTAAGAAGATTGTTGGTCATATGAGAGGAAAGGGTTTAAATGTACGTAAAGTTTCTTGGGGGTTTAGAACAACCGGGACAAAAATAGAAAAAGGTTCTGATTTAGCCAATCTTTCCCCAAGGCCAATTTCTTTAAGGGATGATTTACTTAATATTAACTTTAATAGTTTGATTGAGGAAAAAATTGACTGACTTGATTGAAAGAATAATAAATCTAGCCCAAAATAATCCAGAATTAAGAGAAATTTTAAATAAAATTGATGAAGCTAAACACTTGGGTGGCTTAGGATTACATCGTACTATTAGGGACCCTGATTTATTTGTTCATAAGCTTCACTATCCAAAACAATTCAAACGTTCTCTCGGTAGAGCAAGAATGAGAACGGCTCCGCAGGTGTCTAGGCTAGTTAGTAAGTTTGATAAAGAGATGAAGGGCAACCTTAGTTTAATACATGGGTACTCGAAAGCACATAAGTTAACTGGGGCCAGAAGATCACTTCATTTGACTAAGAGTAATTCTGTTTCCCAAGCCCTTAAAAACAAGACCCGTGAATATTACCACCGGGCTTTTCGTCTAGGGGTTGAGTCCTCTGGTGTCTCGAAGCTACGTTTGGGAGGCCAAGTTGACGATCTTGAGAGAAAATGGGTTGACAGTGCCGTTACCCAGGAAATGAAATACTTGAATAGGCTACTTAAAGAAGTTCAAAAAGGAAAAGACCCCTCTTTATTAAAACGTAGAATTGACTTGTATCCAAAGGTCCTACAAGCTATGTATGATGCTGGTAGGGTAGCTTCATCGCATCCAGACACACTATTTTATTGGAAGGTAGACCCAAGTAAACAGAATTGTGGCCAATGTTTAGAACTTGAAAGAATGAGCCCGTTTGTAAGAGAAAATTTACCTTGCGTGCCTAGATCAGGGGTTTGTGCGTGTTTATCAAATTGTGGGTGTGAAATAATTATAAAACCATCGACTCCTGCTGAAGTAGAAGAAGTCAGAAGAAGTTCATTTAGAAAAGGTACAATATTAAGAAAAATTAGAAAACTGAGGTAACTCATGAATAAAGTAGATTTAAATACTGATTACAGTGTTTTATTAGATGAAGAGATAAGAGATAGACAAATTAGGGATATGTTCGGTAGACTTAGACAGCATATTCCTGGTATTAAAATTGAAGAAGGCAGTAAAAAACATAAGGTTTTCTTACCTAAACACATGGTCAGGGACGGAATGACCGGTATTATAATAATATCAAAAACTGCTAGTAATCAGACTGCCCCTAAACAAATAACAGGTGATTTTAAAAGACACTTAAAAGATGAGCATCATCACTTGATACCAAAAATTTTCACCGGGTTTCACAAATAAACATAAAGGAGATTGGTTGGATGAGAAAAGAACGAGATTCCTCGAAGGTTAATGTTGTGTCTGTTAATATGCCAGAAATGGTTGGGGTTCCTCCTGATGTTGAAGTAGAGGAAGAAAAAGTAGTACGGGGAGTAATAAATATCCCAAAATTATCTTTAGAAGATTACGAAGTTCCTGTTGATAATGACTTAGGGATTAAAAACGAAGTTGACGGAGCGGTCGAATATGCTTTTGTTGGATTAGGAGAATGTGGGGGCCGCCAAGTACAGGAGTTATATAAAATTGGTTATAAGAAATCTATTTGTATTAATACCTCTTCTCAGGACTTAATTTACTGTGATATCCCAGAGAATCAAAAATTCCTTTGTGATATTGGGGCCGGGGGTGCTGGAAAAGACCAATCACGAGGAGAGAGTGCTGTTGTAAAATATAGTCAAGAAATATATGACTTGATGAAAAGGACTTTTGGTAATAACCCTACTAATATAATATTAGTCGCTGGGGCTTCAGGTGGTTCTGGTGGTGGGGGGTTAATTCCGATGATTATGATAGCCAAAAAATACTTGAGATATCTAGGACACGTAACCGATTTGGAAAAGAGAGTCGGTGTCATGCTAACTTTGCCGACTGATGGTGAGTCCACTAGTTTAAAGGTTGCTACTAATGCTTTTGAGTTATCAGAAAAGGTTAGTTCGTTGGCAGAGGAAGGACATATAACTCCTTTAATGATCATAGATAATGATAAAATTAAAAGACTATATAAAGGATTACCTGTTGCTAGATTTTGGCCCACTGTAAATCAAAGTGTTGCTGGCCTTTTTGATATATTTAATAGATTAGCTGTTCAATATTCCCAGTACTCCAACTTCGACCCAACAGATTATAGGACGGTGATTGAAGCTGGTGGGCATTGTATAATGGGAGTTACAACAGTTAGAGATATAACTTCCGGTTCAGTTGATGAGACAAAAATTTCTACAGCAATAAGAACAAATTTAGAAAAAACCTTATTGGCTGACGGTTTTCAATTAACTTCTGCTACTGTGGCCGCAAGTATAGTTGTTGGTGGGGTAAAAATGTTTGAGACTGTCAACGGACTATATGATGCTATTGAGTATTCTTTTGATACTTTAGCCAGTATGACCGATCAAGCTACAATACATAGAGGTATTTACCAAGATAACAGTGATGTATTAAAAGTATATACTATTATTGGTGGATTAAAAAGACCTAAAGAGAGATACGCTAGGTTAGCCACCTTTGCTAGAGAAAGCTATCCGGGGTAATAATATGAAAGTTCCAGATGGTAAAACTGACTTTTTAGACTCGGACCACTTTGATCCTGATAAAATAGCTTTTTTTACTTGTTACAGTATTTTCTCATGGAAAATAAAAAAAGAACACGGCAGACTCACAAAATGCGCTAAGGGATTGGAGTTGGAAGAAGCCAGATGGGAATTATTAAAAGGGATGCTTCGCACTAGTATATTACTGTGGGCTAAAGGTAAAGATGCAAGAGAATTTATGAGAAGGGTTAATAAAGGATGGTTATTAACCCCACTTGGGAAAAAGCATATTAAGGAAAATTAATGAATCTATTACAAAATTTTGAGTCATTAGTTAGAGGAACGTTATCAAAATGCAGAGAGGTAACTTCTTGGGAGGTATTACCTGGTTTTCAAGTTAGAGTAACTTTAGATTATTCTAAACTAAATTCTCAAATAGAAAATAGACTATCTCAAACGGAGAGACTGTGGAAATCTTATTATTCCCAAGCTGGTATGTGCATAATTCCATTAAATGATGTAGTTACTACCAGTTTCCCCTACGAGTCACCAGAAGCTAGACTTACGGGGACTCCTTGTATTGTAAGTACGTTGTACGATTCTTAGTATGAAAGTAATTGGTTGGGGAGAATATTTAGATAGTATTTATAGTTTAACTAGAATTGTCTCAGAGCAAGGGAAGTTCCGCTATGTATATGGAATTCCAGTTCATGGGGTAATCCCAGCGGTAATAATATCACAAGAACTAAATATTAACTTTGTTAATTATTATTCTTTAATGCTTGAGAGTAGTAAAAAATTAGTAAAACAAGAAATACTTATTATTGATGGTGTTTGTAATAGCGGGGAAACCCTTGAAGGATGGGAAGCGGTAGGAGTCACTGCTGTATTATTTTTAAGAGACAGTGATAATAAGATATACACTCCTAATTTGTCTGTTGAGGGAATAAACGAAGAAATAAAATTTCCTTACGAAATAGTGGATGAAGAAAAGAATATAAGTGATATGGATGAGTTCAGATGGCCAGAAAATTATTTGATAGAATAGTTAGGAAAAGACCTAATAAAAAATTAAGAAAATTAACTTTAAAAAAGATTCTTATTTACCCGTTTATACTTATAGGTAAATTTTTTTGCTTACTACTTAGGTTATGTTTAAACCAAAAAAGACGTGATGCACTAGCATATAATTTTATTTGTATCCTCGGATATGATAGAGTTGATTGGAGAATTGAAGACCATTACTCAAATAATAATCCTAATGTAAAGATCAGGGTAACTAAAATAATGCTAGTTGATTGAATGGAGGCACGATGAGTGAAATTAAAGAGAGAGGATTTCGGTCTTCTAAATCATATGTAACTCGTGAAAATGAGGAAGTTTTACTATCTGAGGAAAAAATCAGAGAATTCAAGGTATTTGAAGATATCTTAAATAGATTAATGTTTGTTAACGTTCAAGACCTTAAAAAGTCAATTGAAGCCCCTAAAATAGTTAAAACTAATCATTTACGTTAACTCATTAACACCCACCAAAAACACGTAAAAATTTTCAAGTCCTCTTGACAAGGGCAGGCTCTTGTGGTACTATGTGCTCATGAACGCACAAAAGACGATACATGAGACCATCCTACCTACAAACGAGGCTCTAATGGCCTATGGTGAAGCGACAGGGGCATCCTATTCGCTTGGGGAAAGAGGAAAAGACGGTAACTATTTCCTTAGAGTCTCCGGGGATTATAGGTCAGTGGAAATGTACTTTCTATTGGCCGATACCATGACCCCGATTGAGTCTGTTAAGGATAAAGTTAACTCATATAAGCAAATGTTTGCTAGGTTTACTCTTAACGAAGAGAAAGTTAGGCAACGTCTGATAAAGAAGTTAAAGAAACAAAAGAAAGTTGATTCCTTTGGAAAAGGGGGAGAGGACGAAAAATTCTCTGTTCCTATTGAAGAACAGGAGATTTTGGGCGTCTTAGAAGAGAATGGATGATCCCAAAGATTTAGAAATAGAGAAGCTCAAGAAGTCTCTAACAAAAACTCGTCAGGAAGCAGATGATTTATGGAAGATAGCTTTTACAGTTGCTCAGTTCTTTACTATAGCTGATACAAAGTTGAGGGAAAGATATTCTGAGGTATTAAAGACCTCTCATCCACTTAATTATACCATACACAAAGATTGTTTACAAAATTTAAAGGATTTATTAAATACAAACCACGATTTGTTTAGTTCGATAATAACTACCATAGAAACTGAATTGGTCAGAATTAGAGGAGGTAATTAAAATGCCTCAATTACAAAGAGAGAAACTTTTTAGTGTAACCAAAAAAGATTTTAGGGTGGAATTTTTTCGTGCCAGCGGAAAAGGGGGCCAAAATAGAAATAAGAGGGATACCGCTTGCCGAATAACTCATTTAGAAAGCGGTGCGGTTTCCGTTGCTAAAGAAGAGAGAAGCCAAGGGCAAAATAAAAGGACAGCTTTTAGGAGACTAGTTGAGTCCAAACCATTTCAATCATGGGTGAAACTACGTGCTTCTGAAGTAGTTAATAGTAAGCAAAAAGTTGAAGAGTCAGTTGACAGACTAATGAAAGAAAAAAATCTTCGGGTTGACGTAAAAGACGAAGTAGGAAAGTGGGTTCAATGGACAGAGATGAGTACATGGAAACCTATGGAAAATGGGAAGTAAAGAGCCCACCTAAAAATCTTAATGATTATAGTGTAGTGAACGTTATTTATAGTGATATACCTGGATTTATTCCACTTTTAACTTTTACTCACGACACCCCTCCCAAAGGATATACAGGTTTTGTTGTAGATAAGAAAACTTTAAAACTTGAAGAATGGGTTAAAGATGCCGAGAAAATACAAAAAGATAAGAAACGGAAAAATACTTCGAATAGGAAGAAAAAATTTAGTAGTGATGGAGACGAATGACGGTAGGTATTGCTTTGTCACTAAAGACAGTAGAGTTAAGGAATGGGAGAAGTTACCTGAATGGGAACGTTCAGTGGACTATTCGTTGTATGTTAAACATTTACGAAAACTTGATGGGAAAGCAGTATGGACACTAGAAGAACTTAATTCCGTCTTAGACACGAAAGAGTATACAATAGATGAATAAGAATAGAGTAGAGTTTGTAATATGCAAGGGACTTCCTGGTTCCGGGAAAACAACCTGGGCAAAGACACAGGTTCAGTTGCATAAATATACCAGGGTCAATAGAGACGACCTTAGGGAGATGGTATTTAATAAGCATTCTCCTTTCTCTAAGGAAAAGGAAAATGTTATTATTGCTCTAAGAGATATGAACATTACTTACTTGCTTAGTAATGGTAAGAATGTTATCAATGACGATACTAATTTGAACCCAGGTACGTTTAATAGCCAGGTTGAGCTAGGGGAAGCTGTTGGAGCCGAGGTAAAGGTACAAGATTTCACTGATGTTCCTTTGAGTGTTTGCTTAGCTAGGAATAACTATAGAATTTCCCCTGTCCCTGATAAGGTTATCGTAGGGATGTTTTATAAGCATATCTGGAATAGAAAGGATATGCTTACAGACAGGAAACTTGAAGATGCTATAGTAGTGGATATGGACGGAACTCTGACTATTACAGATCAAAGAAATCCTTATGGTCCTGGGTGTGAGGACGACCCACCTAATACCCCTGTCCTAGAGCTTGTTCATACTTTGCAAGAGAAGTATAAGATTGTAGTAGTGTCTGGAAGGGACAATAAGTATTATCAACCTACCTCATTTTGGCTTAGTAAGAACAATATTAAATTTGATAATTTGTTCTTGCGTGACAACGGGGATACCGATAAAGACTGTATTGTTAAGAGAAACATTTATTTTAAGCATATTTATGAAAATTATCGTGTCGTGTTTGTACTAGATGATAGAAATCAAACAGTAGAAGGTTGGAGAGAATTAGGATTACCTTGTTTTCAGGTCAGAGAAGGTAACTTTTAGTTATATTAAATAATGAAGAAAATATTTTATACCCGTAATACTACTGAGGAGGATAAACTTTTCGTTGTGGTAATGTATGAAAAATTTATCAGTAGAAATGGTGTTGCTTTTGTTTTAATAAATCCATTAAATGAGCCAGACGGGTATAGGGAAGATCAAGTTACAAATTTTCATAATTACGATAAATGGAATTTTAGTAATGGTCATTCAAAAAAAGTAAAAATTTTGTTTGACAAAAATCCTAAATCTTTTCTTTATTTATATAGTTTAATGAATGAAGATTTTACCTTTTTGAGACCTTTGTATTAACATGAAAAAAATTTTATATTTTTATTGGAATAATAATACTGTCGTACCAGGTACAGTTATTTATGGTAGTAAAAAAACAACATTTATTGTATTTAATATTGATCCTCTTCAAGAAACAGAAGAAATTATAAACAAAGTGAAAGGGTTTAGGGGTAATTTTTTAAATTGGAGTAGTAAAGAAGAGGAGTTTTTATCATTAAAACAAGAAGACCAAAGTATTATATTGAATATACTTGAACAAAATAAAAAAAGTTTTGTTATTTACCGTGATTATTTTTCTCTGCATCTTATACCCAGTATTAGGCCGTTGTATTAAATCGAGGTAAGCATGAAAAATTTTGTTATTATCAGTATACTATTAATTAGTTTTAGTAACCCAGTCATAGCTGGTGGGTTTGGGCATTACAACCACCCAAATTATAGTCATTCCTATAGCTACAGTTATAGCTATCGTAATCATACGGCTGAGAACTTAGGCTATGCTGTATTAGGTGTCTTTGCTTTAGGTAAGATTTTAGATACTGTGGTTTGTTATAGGTGCGACGAACCCCCTGTAGTCTATTACTACCCCCCTAATTCACCTGTATATATTGCACCAGCCCCGAATGTACATTACAATACTGGTTATCAAGACGGAGTTAGGGATAGGGCTGCTTATAGAGAAGGTTATAACGCTGGTTATTCCACTGATAATAGAGATAGAGGTTATGATAGATTTTATAAATAGTAAAGGAGAACAAAAATGGCAAAGGTAAATTTTAGTGACAATGTGGATGAAATGACCATTGAGGTTAATGTAATTGGGCAAGACTCAGAGGCTACTGTCGATGTGAAAACCGAGAAAGATTTCGAAATTATTAGTATTAAACAATTAACAATAAATCAAGCTAAGCATTTAAGTATGGTTATTGAAAAAGCACTAAAACAGTTTGAAGGCAAAAAGTAATGAACAAAAAGAAAATTTTAATTTCTGGCCATGGACCTTTAAACTACAGGGGAATCGAAAAAGATTACTCAGTCCTATGGGAAGATTTATGGATTTCTACAAAGCTAAGGCCGGGGAGGAGGTTTAAGGCAGCCCCGACAATGCTATCTAGGGATGATTTAGAGGGTGAGATTTATTTTCTTGACCAGCCCTCTACATATGAAAAGTATAAAGAATACAAAGAGTATGCTGAAAAGGAAAAAGAGGTATATAAAAACATACTAAGTAATGTACTTAATGATTCTATTTATATAGATTATATAGAAGATGGTGGTAGTAAATTTCCTAACATTTACACTAACAAAGAAAGGATCAATAAAAAAGAAGCTGAAAGGATGTTGTCTGTATACCTAGATAAAGCACTGCCAACTAGTAAAGGTAAAAGGAGATATAAATTTGTTTGGAAACCAACAGATATTGTAATTATTCCTACTGGGTTTGTTTTTTAAAGAAGATGGTGAAGTTCATCTTAGTAAATAGGAAGGAGTTATCATGGAAAGAAAGAACGTAAAATCATCCGTAATTGCTTCAGTTGGCTGGGCTCCGGTTCTTGAGGTAGAATTTAAGAACGGAGGGGTCTATCAGTATATTGATGTTCCTGAAGACACTTTCAATGAGTTGGTTAGTTCTAAGTCTAAGGGAAAGTACCTAGATGCTTATATAAAGGGTGAGTTTGATTGTTTTTCTGCAATTCCAGTAAAAAAATCATAAAAGGGTCTTGACATTTCTGCCTCCTGGGTTACCTTCCTTACAAATAAAAAACTCAGGAGGTAGAGAAAAATGAAAAATTTGGTTCCATGGAGGGCAAAAAAGGATTTGGGGTTTTTCCCGGTATCGTTTGATGACATGCTCGATTCGATGTTTGATAGCGTCATAGGTACTAGTAAAGAAAGATCCTTATTCGGTGCCCCGTTAAACCCAGTTGAAAGTTATGTTAAAGAGGGTAAACAGACGTATAAAATTGACGTCCCTGGTATCCCACCCAATGATATTGAAATAACTTTCAAGAACAACATGCTTACTGTTTCTGGGGAAAGGAAGGTAGCTAATAAAAGTGACTATTCTGAAGTCGAATATGGTAAGTTTACTAGAGCATGGAGTGTTCCAGACGGGGCAGACCCTGATTCAATCTCCGCTAAGTACGAAAACGGGGTCCTAGAAATTACTTTGGACCTCCCAACTGGGTCGGTGGAGAAAAAGATAGAGGTAAAAACCTCTTGACTTTAACAAAAAAATAGTATACAACAAAGGGAAGGAAGTAAAAAACCTTCCCTTTGTTATTTATTAGATTAATGACAAAATTTTATAGAAAAAGTTTTTTTGTTTCTAATGACGAGAAAGTTTTCTTGGTTCATGGTATGCATAGTAAATTTTTAGTGGCAACACAAATTTCTCCTCTACAAGACGAAGAATGTTTAAATTTGAATAGAAAATGGGACAGGGGAATTCTTCGTCATCAACGTAATGATTCAATTAGATTTATAAAGAAATTATTTGACAAAAATAAAAATTCTTTACTTTATACTGTTTTTGCATTTAAAAGTAATAATACTAACCTCAAGAGAATTCGTGCTTTGTATTAAATTATGGAAAAAATAACTAATAAAAGATTGATTTTATCAAAACCTGAGAAGAGAAAAGTCTATCCAAAAATCTTAAAACTATCAAAATGGCAAAAGACCCTTCTCGATAAAGAAACCCAGATAAGAAATTTATATAAGCACTGTCGTGAAATAACTGATTATTTGACGTCGAATGATTTATGCTCTCATCAGTTGACTAAACCTTTTGAATGGGAACATGATAGCGGTTATGGTAGGCAGACTAGAATGGTTGGGGTTCAGTGTTGTATATGTAAAAAAGTGAAGTATTGGAATTCCAAATACGAAATCTGGTCAAAACCATAAATTGAATGAAAAAAATAATTGAATTTATTAACCAACCCACTGAGAATTTTTATGGGTCTTTTTGTTATAAAAAAGATTATTCTGTTTATGTGTGTGATTTAATGTTTCCTAATAATAATTTTATATATAAATGTACCTACTGTTACCCAGTTCGTATGGTTAATGGTGTAATCAAACCATTATACTAATTATGGAGAAATTAGTAGAATTTCTATCATCTCCTACGGGTTCTGTTCAGTATACTGGAACTTTTGTGAGGATAGAGCCTGATTATAATAATTGTGATTCAGTATACGTAAAAAATTTAGTTGATTTTTATTACCAATTTATTTATAATAAAGAAGAAGAGTATATTTTTAATACCCATAATTATAGATTAGTTAAACCATTATATTAATTATGAAAAAGTTACTAGAGTTTGATTTTAGGGGCGTATCTGTATTTGGGTATTGGCTAAATAATGGACTGGGCACACTCTATAAAGATTCTTCTGTTGTTCATGTATTAAATGTTATGGATAAAACCAAACTTTTTAATTATAGATATGAGCCAACCCAGGAACGATTGGACATAGAAATACAAGACTGTAGGAGAATTCAAGTCCCTATATTTGAAGGGAAGAACGACCCCCTTGAAAATGATTGTAGGTCAATAGTAATTATGGGTAGTAAAATAAACAAAATTAAATCATTATATTAATTATGAAAAAGTTATATATAATAAAATTTTGTTATGACGATGGTAGTGAATCCGAAGAATTCTTAGTTAAAGAGTGGATATCCCAAAATCCTCTTTTTAAAGAAGTTGTTGATGAGTATTTGAACAAACATAGGAGTTATGTATCATTAGTTAGTATTCTTGACAATGAAGAGGAATTGAAAAAAACTTTACTCTATTCCCCTAATTATGGCTGGCAGTTTATTTCTTTTTTTGACTCCAACTATTGGAAATCAATTCGTCGTGTAAAGAAAAGAAAAATAACTAAGTTTAATAGGAAGAAGGGATTTATTTATTATATCCCAGGTAATTGTTATGCTATCAGGAAGGACTGTATAACACTTATTACGCCGTTACATTAAGTATGAATAAGTTAATGATAATACCAGAATATAGTGAGGACGGGTATAAAGAGATAATTGTACCATTAATAGAAGAATGTAGTATAACAAACCGAGTATTAACTAAATCTGTATTTTATACGCTCCCAGAAGATTATAAGAATGAAAAATTCCATGTTTATTGGGAGGAGGTGAAAGGGAAAAAATATTATTTACAATATGCTAAGTATGTTAAACTATTTAAACCTTTGTATTAATTATGAAAAAACTGATGATATATAGTAAACCGGAAAAGCTACTTGAATCTGCTGACCCTAAACTCGGGTACTGTTTGTTTGCTGAGATATATGAGGGCGAGGAAATTTACAAGTCATTGAGAAACACTTATTTTTGGAGGAAGAGGGGAGAAATAATAGTATTTATTTCCCATACTACCAATACATCACCTTTTTATTTTATGCCACTGAATAGATATTTACCCGTACTTCCAGATTATAAGAATATAGAAAATATGTTTGTTATAGTTACAGAGGAGGCAGAGATAGTTCGCCCTCTGTATTAAAAATGTATAAGACCCTGGAATTGCAGGGGGTAAAAAAATACTCCCTGATCAACTGTATTGTTATTGACTATTTTAGTAGTACATGCTATTATTTCCTTCCTGACACCGTTACTACTGAAGAAGCACGGAAGGTAGGGCATATCGTCTTTTTTGAATTACCAGAAAATAATTACCGGTTGTTTTGTGCTGTCACTGAAAATTTAGTTTTAATAAAACCATTATATTAAGATGATTAATAAATTTCTAATAAAACTCAATCGTGTTCAAGGTACTCCAATCGTAAAGGTGGACCATTATGTAATATTTCCTCATGGTGGTTATGCTACTATTTATTATTATTATTACTTACCTGCTGTGGATAGTGAAGGTGCAGAAAGAATGGGGCATAGGGTATCAACAATAATCAAAAGGCCAGATTTTAGTGATAGTGAGTTTTTATATTATGCTACTGACAATCAAGTAAAATTAATACGCCCGTTATATTAAGATGACTAAATTAGTTGAGTTGTATGAGACTAACAACAACCCGGTCTTATATTTTCCCATTGTTAAGAATAATAATCTCTATAAAATTACAAGGAAACACTGTGGATTAAATATTGGTGAAGTCATAATATACGAAGTTCCTGAGGGGTTTATTAATAAGTTTTACTTAGCACCCCTATCTTATCAATTAAATGGAAATTACAAAATTTCTAGTAGGCTTTTTATTGTTATCAATGATCCGAGTGTATGTAATATAGTACGACCATTATATTAATCATGAAGAAATTACTTCATCTTTATTATTTTGATTTAACAGGAGGTTTATTTTTCCCTTTGGTTGAGGATAAAAATATATATACTATGCTTAAGGAATGTTACGGTTGGGGCACTGATAGTGTATTTGTATATAGAGTTCCTAGAGGGCATATTAATAAGGATCATAAGTCTTACCCTTTATCAGCTTATATACCAAAGGGTTATGAATTAAAATGTAGGAAAGATTATTATTTTACTATTAACGTACCAACTACTGTTATTTTAGTACGGCCACTTTACTAATAATTATACATAGTGAGTAGTTTATATAATGACAAAAAATAATAAGAAAATAAAAAAATCTACAGGTCTAAAGAGGCTTGCTAGTTTAGGTTATGGTAAGTCAGAGATTGCTATTGATATAGTTTATTATATTGAGTTATATAGCGGTAGGTTAAGTTTTTATGTACCTACGCACCAGCTTTCCTCAGATCACTACTCTAAATTCAAGGAATCTACTGCTTACAGTGGTTTTAGTGTTTTTCATGACTATGAGGTTGATTTAATCTCTCCCTTATATTAATCATGTATTATGAATAAGTATAAGAAAAGTAAATATAAGAAAAGTAAACTTCGAAGGGTAGCTTTCCTTAATGGTAGGTATGTAAGTGCTGATGTTGAGGTACTTTACTATACTAGGCATGAACTGGTAGATGGCCTTATTTATACCGGTATACTTTATAAGTCAAGGGAAGTTAATGGAGCTGGTTATCTCATACCTGGGTATTATCAAAATTTTAGATTATTTCAACCCCATTTATTAGATATAGAGATTGTATCACCATTATATAATTTTTCCTTGTCATTAATTAATAAAAAATAAAGAAACCAATAAAATTATGGTATGAGTATTTTATATGTATGAATTGACTTCTAATGAACTAAAGAAGCCTAAGAATGGTATAAGGAGACTTATTAGTTTAGGTTATGATGAGTCATCGGTAGCTATTGAGGTATTTTATTTCAAAACATTATATAATGGGGGGATAGACTTTTATGTGCTTACGGAACAAATTCCCCCAGCGCTTTGTTTTAAATTTAGGGAGTCTTATATTTACCCAGGTTTAACTTTTTTTCATGACTATGAGGTTGATTTGATACCCCCGTTGTATAATAATCAAGATTATTAATAATGAAAAGACTAGTACAAATTTTAGATGTCCCAGGGTTCCCCGTGGTCGGAGGGGAGATCTTTGGGGAGATATGTAAGTTTTATAAGAATATTTTTGGTTACTACGATTTTATGGTTATCCTACCCATTGCAGAGGTCAGTAAAAAATGCTATTATCTTAGGTACAAAAGGTTAGGAGAAGTGGAGGAGGAGATTAACAAAAAGAATAAGGATAAGTTGGGACCTGACTACGCAGTTTATTATGTCTTTGGTGATAGGTTAGTAATGATAAAACCCTTATACTAAAATATATAAGTTTAATCTCATGAAGAAGTTAATAAAAGTTTCAATTCCTTTCCCTCTAGACGATATGCCTACTTATATTTTGTGTGAGTTTTATAGAATCCATGATAAAATCAATGTAGGCTATGAATTTTTCCTCCCAAAGGGGGCTGGAAAAAAGTATGATAATTTATTTTACCATGTGAATTGTATTAAGGGTAAGAAGGTTTATTATGTTAGTTTTCATCGAGTAACAGGGGTTAGACCATTATACTAAGGCTTATAACCTCATGAAGAAACTAATTAGAAACCACGCATGGCTTGGGGACCGTTATTACGGAGTTTATGAAGGAATAACTAAAGGTTGTCATTCGGGTATTGGTCATCCGACAGTAATGTTGAGTGAGGTTACTATGGTTATAAAGGGCCACACATACGTATATGATAAACATGAAATATTTAGATTTTTTATTGATGAGGTTGAATCTACCCCACCTTTATATTAAGGTATATAGGTTTATGAAGAAATTATTAAGAAACTTTCCCTCAAACTCTGAACTTCTTTTTTATGGTGTTTACAGTGGGGTTGATGAGACTTCTTATTGTTCCCATGGTTGTTCAGTAATAAAGATAGTTGAGTTTGCCCATTGTGAAGAAGGCTTAATACACAAGTACAATAAACACGAGATATTTAGGTATTGTATTAATGAGGTCCAGTGCCTATCCCCATTATATTAAAATATATGAAGAAGTTAATAAAAATTACTTCTCTTGAGAATTTTCAAGATATAGGAGTTATTGAGGAGGGCCAGCAATCAAGGTTAGGTCCAGACGTTAGGAAAAAGCTTGTTGTTTATAGCCTACCCAATAAGCCAGTAATTAATAATCACTATTCTTTAAATCGTGTCATATCCCCCTTTCCTAAGGAGGGCTTATACGCTATTTATAAAGAGTATAATGGTATTTCTTTTATAAGACCATTATATTAGGATATATAACTTCATGAAGAAATTAGTGAGAAGTAAAGATTTAGTTTATTACGGGGTTTATGACGGGATTGATAACGAGTATTATACTGCTTCATATAATCTTTTTTCAATAGTAAGAATAGTTGAATTTGTACGGTGGGAGAAAGGTCAAGCAGAANACGGCATACGANANACAAGAAGTATTCAGAGCCTTTATGCCTGAGGTTGAACCTACCCCACCTTTATATTAAGATGTATGAAAAAGTTAATAAAAATTACTACCTGTGATGGGTTTTCAGATATAGGAATTATTGAGGAGGAAATACAATTAAAGGTTAAACCAGAGTTAACTAAGGTACAGAGAAATGATAGGATAATTATTTATAGTTTATTAGATGAGGTTAAGATTATAAATCATTTTCTTATAGGTTTATATTGTGATAAATTATCCATTTCTACTAATAAAAGTTTATTTGTTATCAACAAAAATTATATTGGTGTTTCTTTTATAAGACCATTATATTAAGATATATGAAAAGGTTAATGGAAGTACTTGGGGACAACGGAGTATTTTTAGAGAAGAAGTTTATAACTGAAGTTTTAACTTACCGGGTGTTAACTAATCCGAACAAGAAAACTAAGGAATATATTTTTTATTATTATTCTCCTTCTGATGGTAAGATAAAGAACGTAAAGGGTTTATGGGTTGATATTGTAAGCCCATTATATAATTTCATAGATCAGTTTGCCTAACACCCAAGACAAAACCATGCGCTAAAAATGAATATAATAAGTTAATACCACATAAGCTCTATAATAACTCGTATAATCATCCGCTAAAAATGAATACTCAATACGTATTAGTACCCCCACCACATAAACCATCCGCTAAAAATGAAGTATAAAGACCACATAAGTGTTTTGGTAATGTAGACTGAGATGAATAGCATAACACATAATAGGAGAGGGAGAGTAAATAAATCACTTACTAACTATTTATTATATTTCCCCATCCCATATAATACCCATAAGGTTAAGAAAGTATATAAAAAATTAATATTTATGCATTATTGTACAGACATAAGGCATTAAGAAGAGGGAATAGGAGGAAAAAGAGATAAAATGACATAAAAGGTATCTATAACTGATATGTTATGTGGTGTATAATAGGTGATGATAAAAGTATTTTTAAACAGCTATACCAAACACATAAGAACGTAAAAAATACTAATATTTCCAAGCACTTAAGAGATTATTTTGGGGAGAAATTTTAGGTAAAATTTTAATAAAATTTAAAAAGTACGAACAAAAATTCGTATAATAAATTTTAATAAAACCAGCCTAAGCAGCGTTAAAATATTAACACAGCGTCAAAAAAATAACACTAAACATTATTAAACACCGCATAAAAATCAAGCAAAATCAAGTAGTTATAAAAATAATTTTTTACTTTACTTTTTTTGCTTAACATTTTCCCATTGACATTTTTACTTTACTTTTTTTACTTGACACCCCTTAGCAAGTTTCATGCCAGGTTTTCCCTTTGACATTTTCCCCTATACTAACAGCTTTAGCTAATTTCATACCAGCTTTGCTTGTTTTTATATGTTAATGGGAAAAAATAAATAAATTTTTTATTCCTCCTTTTTGGCATGAAATGTGGTAAGAGATTTAAGCCTAAGTACTATTGACTATTGAGTTGATACTTTTGTTTGTTTTTTTCATTTTTTGGCACGAAAGGTGGTAAGTTGGGTCAATGGAAAAAATCATGTCAAAGGAAAAAGTATTTCATTTACACATAGGGCAATAAACCCCAAAACCCCCCTAAAACCCCATTTTATGGCCATATAGGATTTTATATCGGTGTTTTACAATTATTTTGTAATTTTTGCATTTTTGTACTATACATAGGGATTTGGCATGAAACTTGGTAACGATTATGATACAGTTTGGGTGTTTTTGGGGGTGGTTTAAGTGCTTTGTTAGCGGCAATTTTTAAAAAAGTTTTTAAAAAGTTGTAAAAATGGTAAAAGTTGGCACGAAATGAGGTAAAAGGCTCCATTGGGGGTATCAACGGGGAAGTTGAAAATTTCATACGGAGAATTTGATATGCCTTACTGTCAGAAACACTAAGTCCACCCGTCTACCATTGCAGGAGGAAAAAAGATGGGGAACTTGAATATCAAATGCAATCATTGTGGGACCCCCTGGGTTGTCGAGGGTAGGATTGAACCGGGGTGCAACTGTGAGGCCCATAAGTGCGATGACTGTCAAGGGAGGTTCGAGGAAGAGGTACCCATTAGGGACACGGTGTTTTATTATGATTCTGATTCCCTACCGTCTACCCTCCCTGAAAGGGTTTGCGATGAGTGCTTTAATGATGCAAAGGGACACCCGCATCGGTGGCTGATATTCGACCTTCTTGATGATGAGGGGGGAGTTTTGCCCGCTGACGTAAAGGACGATGTTTTGAGGCACTTGGCAAACTGTGACAGGTGTATGGGAATTCTTTTGTCCTGTTTAGAGGCGGAATCTTGACAAACACCCCATAATAGGTTAAGGTGTTCATATGGCAGTCGGAACGTATCTCTGTGCAACGTGTGTGAGGGGGCACGCAAAAAATCCTGCCCCCGCGCTAATCTGGAACGAGCATGTTTATATTTTTGGCCTCCCGGTGTTAGTCGGAAGGTGTGAGCACCATATTTTGAGTAGCAAAGGAATGGAACTGCTCCACAAAGTTGGAGGTCACCACCATTGTATTATTGAGGATAAGGGCTTGTCCTATTGTGGAAGCCCATTTGTTGATTCCAAAACTGTCTTTAAATGCGGAATAATCAAATTGTACAAAAATGATAGGGAAGTTTGCCCTTTCTGTTCCGACTCTGAGTGTGGGTTTTGTCGCCCTAGGAAATATCTAGAGGCTATGCATGTTGCTCTTAATACAATTTGGTTCAAGGAAGGAAGAAGGATTGAATATACCCCACCCGAGCTTTGGGTTCCAAACAATGAATTTTACTATATTTTTTGTAAGTAACTAAAAGGGTTTTATAAAATGGAGTTAGAACCTCTATATTACTTCAAGGGTTGGAGGGAAATTTTAGGACCTCACGTAAACCTTAAGGGGAACGGTCCATACCTTCTAGGAGATTGTTCAAACCTTCGAGGATATTGCTCAAACCTTCTAGGAGATTGCTCAAACCTTCGAGGAGATTGCTCACACCTTCGAGGAGATTGTTCAAACCTTCGAGGAGATTGTTCAAACCTTCGAGGATATTGCTCAAACCTTCGAGGAGACTGCTCAAACCTTTGGGGATATTGCTCAAACCTTCGAGGATATTGCTCAAACCTTCGAGGATATTGCTCAAACCTTCTAGGAGATTGTTCAAACCTTCGAGGAGATTGCTCATACCTTCGAGGAGATTGTTCAAACCTTTGGGGGGATTGCTCAAACCTTCGAGGAGACTGCTCAAACCTTCGAGGAGACTGCTCAAACCTTCGAGGAGACTGCTCAAACCTTCTAGGAGATTGTTCAAACCTTTGGGGATATTGCTCAAACCTTCGAGGAGATTGTTCAAACCTTTGGGGGGATTGCTCAAACCTTTGGGGGGATTGCTCAAACCTTAAGGGGGATTGTTCAAACCTTGAATAGAGTTTTTAATACTTAAAAACATTCAAAAAATTAGTCCAAAAGTGAAAGGAGGGCATGAAATTTGTTAACCATTGTATATTGGTTGTTTGTTGTAGGGGTACTTTTTTTCTTGTTTCACTTGACACACCTGTTTAAGTCGGTTATATTGATGCAACGAGAAGACGACAGGGAAAGTAAGAAAGCGGAGAAAGTTGAAATGACGGAACCCGAAAAGAAGGAAGTGTATTGCGAAGACAAGCAGATCCAAACCCACCTTGAAGAATTTACAGAGCTTTCAATATGGACTATCATATGTGCGAAGTCGGGGGTTATCAATTACCCCTTAGTTGCCCTCTCAAACGGTACTAGGGGCCTTCAGGTGGGTGCTGACGTTCGGAGTGGTACTTGTACGATTCAATGTAAGGGGGTGGTTTACGCCGGTATCCCTTACACAGCAATTACCGAAGTTTCTCATTAGGTTTAAGTAAATTCCTATAAATTGTGGGGGTTTTCCTGTGGGTGGTTGGAGTTTATTTAGTAAGTGTTTGTACTGTGATAAACCCATTGACAGTTGGAGTGGGCATTTTCACATAGGGGAACCGGGAGCCCTCCAAATAGGGTTAGGGTATTGCATTGTTCATCATGTCCAAAATAGAACTCCGAATGGTTTTGAGGATTGCCTAGGGTGTGTCGGAGTGTGGGGAAAAGGGCAACAGGACATGCTTTACCATAGGGAAATAATTATCTACAAGGATAGTTCCATTGAATACCCTTACTGTTTCAATTGCTCAGATTTCAAGTGCATTGAGTGTAACCCTCTACCGTATTTTAAGTCACTGGGCTTTTCAGTTAGAGTTATGCGTTCTTACACTATGGAAGGTTACCCAAAACTCCCCAGAAAAATCAAAATTTCTTTAAAAATTCCTTGACACCAAAAACAAAGTGTGGTAGGATACAGACACTGAACGAAGAAACAAGAAACAAAAATTGACGAAATGAGAGAGGAGGTGAAAAATATGGACTTTACCGTTGACACTGATGTAGCAATGCCAGAGGATAGGGTTAAGTATCCCTTCGAGAAGTTGACGGAGGTTGGGCACAGTGGATTCCTGCCTGGTTTTGATAAGTCTGTGCTGGCTTCCATTCGGTCCTCGGCTTGTGCGTACGCAAAGAGGCATAATGTTCGCTTCTCCGTTCGCAAGGTCGAAGAGAAGGGTACGGTGGGGATTCGGGTTTGGAGAGTTGGGTGAACCCCACCTTATAACCCCCATAACTAGGGCAACCGTGGCTTTGAGTAGCGTGGGTTCCTTAGTTATGGGGTAACCTTTGAAAGGGAAATCATGAAGAAAATCAAAATTAGGCTTTCTGGAACTGACGGGAATGCTTTCTCAATTTTGGGAAAGTGTACTAATGAAATGAGAAAGCATAAGGCAACCCCTGAAGATATCAAGAGTTTTCGGGATGAAGCAATGAGTGGGGACTATGACCACTTGTTGTCTACCTGTTGTAAGTGGTTTGAGGTTGAATGATGAAAGACAAGGGTGTAATTCCTTACGGTCCTTTTTTCTATAAGGTTACAGGGATTTTAGATGAAGATGAGTGTTTAGCATTGAAGCTTAGAGCAGTACGCTTAAAGAAAATTATGCATCTCTGTGACAAAGAGGGAATATCAACCCCAGACGAAGTGTTTACATTTTTTCGTGAACACCCGAATCCAGATACAAATAGGATGGAAGTTGACCCCCCTAATAATGTCAGTGAGTGGGTGGAATTTTCAAATAACGAGACCTTAATGGTTCATGTTTCCCAGATACCCAAAAACATTAAAACTATCAAAATCGTTCAAATAACCCCTTGACTCTCAATTCAAAGTAAGCTATTATAAACCTAATGGAAACAGAATGGGACCCAGAAGAAAAAATCACTTTGGGGGACTTAAAAAATCCCCTAAAACTTGCTGAAATCATCAAAAAACTCAATAATGAGGATATAAACCTTGAACTCAGTGTGATTGAGCTTTTGATTGATGAACCTACCTTAATCGGATACTCAAAAGTTATTCAATCATTCTCAAGGGAAGGAAAGTATCTCCTTTACAAGAAAAGAGAGGAAAACTAAATATGGCTTTGGGTGGAACTAAGGTTAGGGTAACCAAAACTATCCTCAAACCTTGCAACTGTAGGAATGATTATCAGGATAGAACCTACGGTAAGGGAATGAGGGTAAAGAATACCAGTGGGAAAACTGACAAGGCTAAGTGTACCGTTTGTGGGAAAGAACAAACCCTATGAAGTTTGAAGACTTACAGGATGGGGATGTAGTTAAAGCTAGGTGGGGGAGAGCTGGAAGGGAAAGGGTAAACTGGTCAAAGTGGCAGGATACCCCTTTGTATATAGAGAAGTATAAGGGGGAAATTGTAACTCTTGCTCTAAGAAATAAGGATAACTGGGCTGAATACTCACCTAGACATCAGAAGGAATCAACGGAACCGGGGAAACCTATCCTCTTGATTGCTGAGGACTACTACCTAGAAATTAACCTAAACCTATGACATTTATCGGAAAAATAGAACCCGAAGATGATACTAAAATTGAAATCTTAGACAAAGAATCAATTTTAGTATCTCTGTATCTTGGAACAACAAATCCAAAACTTTTCCCGGTAGTTTTCTATTTTCAGGGGGAAAGATATTGGATGGAAGCAGACCTGGAAACAGGGGTAAGGTATAGGAAAGAAATTCAATAAACTTCAATAAAACCTAATAAAATTTTCCCTATACCTCAAGCAAAAAGACACACAATCTTTCAAAACACAAAATTAAAACCTTTTTTCAAACTTCACTTCCCTGAAACCTCTTTAGCTAATTTCATACCCAAAACTTAGTTAATACTACTTTTCCACTAAGTTTCTTGAGTTTCTTGGTATGAAACTTGTTAAGGAGGTCTTTAACCTATACATAGTGTAAGGTTCAAGGAGGGTTTGGGGAGAAGGTTTTAACAAAAGACCAAATCCAAGAGTTTTTGAAATTTTGACGCTGTAGAACCCAAAAAATTCAAAAAATAATAGTTTTTTATTATTTTTTATTTCTTTTTTCTGGTAGGTGTTGACTTGATAGGGTTCCCGTGATAATATTCCGACTGAAGCAAAACTAAACCAAAGAGAAACACGAGAAAGGAAAGATCAATGCCTAACTGGTGTGAGAATGACCTGTATGTCAAGGGTGGGAAAGAGGACATTGAAGCCTTCATTGATTTCTGTAAAGGGAAGGATGATGAGGGGGTAGAAGTGAACTTTGACTTTAACCAGTTCATTCCTTACCCCGATACCTTCAAACTTCAGGATGGTGAAAGGGACAAGTGGATTAAGGAAAACAGTATTGAGGAAAGTAGCCCTTCTGGTAATATTTCAGCTTTCCTTAAGTTGAAAGAGGGGAGTGATTGGAAGGATTGTCCCAAAGATGGGTACAACACCGGTGGTTACGAGTGGTGTTGTAAAAATTGGGGAACAAAGTGGAATGTAGGGACTGCTGATTTCGAGAGGACAAAGGGAGGGGTTACTATCACCTTTTCGACAGCTTGGGCTCCTCCAATTCCAGTTATCCAAGCAATGGGGGATAAGTTTCCTGACTTGACCTTTACCCTGAAGTATTACGAACAAGGAATGGCTTTCCAGGGAATTTATCAAGTTAGCAATGGGGAGGTTGACTTTGCTGAGGAAAAACCTTATAGGGGTTCAAGGGGTGGGTGAACAACCCTCCGTTAATACTCACCCCTGTTTGTGGGGGGCTGGGAATTAGCTCAGTCCCCCTTTTCTCTGTTTTCTTTATTACCCAATTTCATGCCATACAACCCCTATAAACCATAAAAAAATAATAAAAATTATTTTTGGGTTTACTTATTGACATTTGTGATGGGGTTTTGTACCCTCCCGGTGGTGCAGCTTTGGGAGTTTCAAGGGTTTTGGGTGAGTTTTGAATGTTTTTTGCCTGGTAGCGTCAAAAAGTAGTTCCTAAGTATTGACTCCCGAATCAGGAAAGTGTATAACCTAAGCATCACAAACGAAGGGAAAATGAACGAAATGAAGCAGGTGAATGCAGTTGACAATCCATTGAAGGCAGCGTATTCTCTTTCGGAGAAGTATGCTATTCTAGAGGACCTGGTTCGGGGGGTGGCTGAGTATCACCTGCAAGGGTTGATTGTACACGGGGAACCTGGTATTGGGAAAACCTTTGTGACTGAAAGAGGGCTGAAAATTCACGATAAGAGGGAAGTTATCAAGAAAACCGGTCATTGTACTCCGTTGGATGTTTTTAACCAGCTTTCGAACTTCCCGGATAGGAAGCACTTGCACTTGTTTGATGACTGCGACGAAACTTTTCAGAATCCATCGGCTATGAACTTGATCAAGGCAGCGATGGATACAAGGGAACCTCGAATTGTTTGTTGGGGTTCGACGTCAGCAAAAGCTTCTTGCTCTGAGTTCGTATTCAATGGGTCGGTTATCATTATTACAAACGAGTCTGTTAAGGATAACCCCCACTACAGGGCGTTGCTAGATCGCTTTCACCACTACGAGTTCACTTTGAGCACTCCTGAAAGGATTATGAAAATTCAAGAGGTTGCGGCTGCCTCACCTAATCCTAAAGCAATGGAGGTTGCCGATTGGATTTTCGATAACGCTGTTACATTAGGTCGGGAGAAGATTTCGCTTAGGACCTTCGTGAAGTTGCTCGACTTGACCGAGACTTCGCCTAAGAACTGGCAGAAGCTTGCAACCGCTTGTGGGTTCTAAAAACTAGAAAAAATAACCAAAAACAGTTGACGGGCACCCTATAGTTTGCTATAGTATTGACATGACGCAGAAATACACAAAGGAAGAGTGGCAAGCTCATTCAAGGATTATGCAAGCCCTTGAAAGTCTTGAGAGGGATACCGCTTCGACTTGGAGAGGGATTAGGTTCTCAAGGCTTGGGGTGCCAGTCTTTACAACGGCTATCCCTACCGCTGCCGTGGGGATGAGAAGGGATAAGAGAATTTCGTTCTTTTTCAACTTGCAGTGGGTGGTCGAAAAGGGGTTTACATCGGACGAGTTGAAATATATCATTTCGCATGAACTTTGGCATATTCAGTTCGACCACTTTAACAGACTTGGGAAAAGGGACCCTCAAAAGTTCAATGTTGCAGGTGATGCTGTTATTAACGAGCATCTTGAGAGGGACCCCATGTTCGTCAATAACCCGAACATTAGAAAGGAAGTGTTAGACCCAACACTATTATCTACCGTCAAGCTTAAGGAACCGGTTGATTTCAAGGACGCATACACAGAAAAGGTGTATGACCTGATGGAAGACCCTGATGGTAGTGGATTTGGTAAGGGGTTTGACGTTCATCAGTTGCCGGACGAACTCAAAAAGGCCCTGGGTACTGACGGTGTGGAAGCCCTTGAGAAGCTTGGGGATTTGCTCAAGGAAGTTTCTGAGGCTAACACAAAGGACCCCTCGAAGGGTTGCGGGAAGGAAGTGTTTGAGTCAAAGGAATATGAGAAGTCGGACCCAAATTACACACCCCCCTGTAACCAGTGGGAAGAAATTTTGGCAAAGTTTTTCAAAAGCAATTTTATTGATGACTTTGATGAGGGCTGGGATAGACCCGAAGTTTCGTTGTGGTCTGTTTACCCTGACATTATCCTACCCTCGGAAAGGGACAGGGAGAAGGAAGCAAGGTTGATTTACCTGTACGCTGACATCTCCGGTTCTATGACCGAACTGATTCCGAAAATGGCTCGGGTGATTCAAGATTTCGTCAAAAAGTATGGTGACGTCAATTCTGAATCCCTGCTTATGACGAACGTCAAGAGAAACAAAATAATGCCGTTTGTTTTCAATACTTCAGTTTATCCATGGGATAGGGATGCTTTCGAGAAGGGAAAGCTTTTGCAAGGTGGTGGTGGAACGTCGTTTGAAGCCGTTGTATCCCATGTCGAAGAAGTGAAGCCAACCCCCGACATGGTGCTTGTGTTGACTGACGGGCAAGCTGGCGTTCCTCAGATAAACAACCCTGACAAGTGGTGCTGGTATGTGGTCAACAGTGGGGATTATGGATATGGTGTTGGGGTTGGGACTCCCGGTGTTGGGCTTGTAGTTGATGGGGGAAAAATGTGAGAAAAAATTCTCACCCCTATTGACGGGCAAGCAACCCTATGCTATAAGATAGCATACTGAATGAGGGAGAAAAAAAAATGGCAAGAAAGAATATCAAAAAGATCATTGGGCAACTCGAAAAGGCGATTGATCACAACCTGAACGTGATGATGGTAGGGAATCAGGGTATTGGCAAGACGGAGGTTGTGAAAACCCTTTTCAAGAATAAGGGGCTGAAATGTAAGTATTTTTCTTGTGCTACCCTTGACCCGTGGGTGCATGTTATCGGGGTTCCCCTTCCCGATAAGAAAACCGGAACCCTTGACTTCTTTCGGACAAAGGATTTCGAGGACGCGGAAGTTGTATTTTTCGATGAATTCAATCGGGCAACTCGTCCCGTGATCACGAACGCTGTTATGGAAATGATACAGTTCGGGACAATCAACGGCGTGAAACTCCCGAACCTCAAGATGGTTTGGGCCGCTATCAATCCCCCGAACGGTAATTTTCATGTCAGCGCGGTTGACCCGGCAGTTGCCGATAGGTTTCACTTGATCATTCAATTTGAGGCTGACCCTGACGCGAAGTATTTGTCGGAGAAGGACCAGGGCAAGTACAATTGCGGGAATATCCCTCAATCCACGCTTGAAGTTATTATTCGGTGGTGGGAGGAGCTTTCACCGGAGCAAAAGGTTGCTTGTTCCCCTCGGAGGATTGAGGACTTGGGCCTGTTGTACACAATCGGAGCGGACCTAAGCAACGCGGTTCCATTGGGTGAGACCCTCCCGATTGCGAAGCTTACTCAAATGCTTTCGAGTACGTCAACCGACTTGATTGACAGAGCTTCAATCAACGACCCGGTGAAGGCACCCAAGATTCTTAAGGCGATTTTGGAAGGCAACCTAGACATAGAACATCAGGTTGTCGAACTGGTAGCTGAGAATGTTCCCCCCGACTTGTTCACCTATGTTTCGTTCGTTGAAGCTTTCTCCGCTGAAAGCAAGGCAAAGTTCTTTCGGATGATTGGCAAGAAGCTTAAGCTTTACATCCCGAACGCTGACGGTGATTTCTCTTGCTTCCAGAAGGATAGGCCCTTGATTGAGAGGTTTGTTGCCCTTGCGAAGGAAATGGGGATTTATTAAAATTCCCCCAAAACCCCTTGACAGGCTTGGGGAAATAGTTTACTATAGGACAATCAGAGAGTGAGGAAACGAAATGGATAAAGAGCTACAGGAAGTCAGGCAAGTTGTTTTCACCGATACGAAAACAGCCATTGTCGGGAAGCAGAGAAAGTCAAAGCTTGAGATGACTCGAAGGGGAACTCTGAGGGTCAATGGTAGGAACGTTGAAATTCACTTGGGAACCTACAGTAAGGGTTCAAGGGGTGGTGAGAATGCTGGCCCAGTGGTGTTTACCCTGGGAGAGTGGAGGGCCATTTCTAAGAAGATTGAGGAAGTGGTTGTGGATGTAGAGGCAAGGTCAGTTGACGTCAAGACGGAGGTCGAGGAAGAGCTAACCAACGAAGTGGGGGAGGAAACAATTGAGTTGATCAAGAAACTTCGTGAGATGAGGGAAAAAGGTGAGCTAGGGGTTGACAAGGCACTGTAACTTTAGTATAAGTAAAGTGCAATGAGGTTGGAGTCAAGGGAGTATAAGAAGATGAGGACTAATAATAAGCACCCCCCGTAAGGGAAAAACAAGGGACTAATGTAGCTCAGAAGTTCATTTGAACACCTGGGCAAACAGATTTGTTAAAGTAAGAATAGATTTGTTAAAGTAAAAAATAGAGTGAGCAGGGGGTGCCTTTAGTGTGCTCCCTGTTTTTGTTTCTTGGGAAGTTGGCATGAAACAAGCTAATAGCACCAATTGTTTTGGTTTCGTTGACTCCTATTGACAAGCACACAGAATTGTAGTAAGGTATCTAAATGGCTGATGCAATAGATCTCAGGGGTAAGTTTTGTGATGCTATTTTAGAGTCAGTGGAGCATTTCAGAACCGTTGAAACAACCCCTTCTGCAACCAACATAAATTTTTTCCTCTACAATGAAGACGGGTGGCCGGTATGGAGAATGCATCTTTCCGTCATTGATTTGATGGAGGATAAGTTCGGATTTTTTCACCCTATTGGAATTAACCTAATCCTGTTTGATATGGTAAGTGGTAACGCTTACCCTTTTCCTACTTCCGGTTTAGGGAAAGAGGTTGATACTATCCTGAAAAATAGTTTTATTATATCCCCAATTAAGTACGATAGCAACTTTGACAAAGGGGTTGCTTGGGTAACGGAAAGTATGATCACGCTTAATGCAATCGCGTGCAATGCGAAAAGGTGCCCGAATTGTGGGGGTGCAATGTTCCCCTTGAGGTTTGCAAAAAATAACAAGGAAATCAAGGGGAAGTTTGGGTGTTTGGGGTACCCTGATTGTTTAGGTCCAACAAAAAAATGGGTTGAAAGAAAAAAGTTCAAAGAAAACCCTTTTTTTGTTGATTTTTGAGTGTGGTTTCGCTATACTGTATTGAAATGGAAAGGATAAGGGCAATGAGGAAGGCAAGAAAGAAGCCCAAGTTTCCCGTAGTGATTGATCAAGGTAACGGAAATTTCCTGGTTCAGTGTGAGCATTGTGGGAAGCCGTTGTCTAAGACTTCTGAAGATTTTGGTATGGATTGCGAGGATAGTTGCGGGGAAAAGGCACTCGGTGAGGCGGGCGAAGCTGGAATTCAGGAGCTAATGGATATTTTGAATGGGATGCACGGGTGGCTTGATGAGGTAAATAATGCCAAAAGTCGTTAAGGTAGAAAAGGCTTAACAGGCAAAAAAGATCACGACGTTCCCTACAGCAATTTATTGTGGGAAACCCCTCAAAATTGAATTGAAAACTTTCGTTGACCTGTTGACTAGCAAGCCAACTCCTGCTATAAAGTAAGCATGTACACACAATTCCATTTCTCAGAGATTATTGGTTCCCTCCCCGGTGGTATGTACGAGTGGGTTGAGGTTAATACTGAGGACCCTAACAGTGGGGGGAACCATAGGTTTCAAACGCAAGAGTATGTGTTTGAGAAAATCCTGAGGGATGGTAACGGGTGGCCTAAGTGGTCGGTGAGGGTTTATACATCGGTCGATAAAAGGGACCCTAACGGTCTTTCTAGGGGTTGTGGGGAAGACGCAATTAGGTTCGTCTTGTTTGACCTTGTGTCTCATAAGCCATGTGGGAAGACAAAGAGGGTTAATAGGACCGGTGATAAGGGTTCTTTGAGTGATAGGTTCCTCAATCGCTATGAGGCGGTTCTAGCCCAGATTCCTTGTGAGGAGTCTGAGAGGTGCAACGAGTGTGGGGCTGCAACTGTTGAAAGAGAAAACCATAGGACCAAGCATAAGTTTCGTGGTTGCCTAAACTATCCTAATTGTAAGGGACCCAAAAGGGAGGTCAAGCCAAAAACACAATCTATCCTTAATGTTCAAGCTGACGTCGAAGTTTGCCCATTTTAACCACCAAAGAAAGGGAAGTTATGTACGCAATTGGAATGGTTATCTACGGGGTTCCCCTCACTGAGGACGTGAACGCAATCATTAGTGAGTTTGAGGAATCTGAGATAGATGATGGAAGCTGGTTTGAGGACAACGAAGGAACTTGTGGCTTTACTACTCTTTACTCCGGTTGTGCTGATGGCTTGGTGGGGTACTGTGGGGTTAGGCTAACTGAGGACTTTGGAACTTACGATTACTTCAAGCTTTCTGATATCACTGTTCAACCGACTGAGGAGCAAAAGCAAGAGGCTTTGGAAAAGATTGCAAAACTTCACCCAAAAATCAAGGAAGTTTTGCTCGATGTAGACATTTGGGTTATTTGGTATACGTCCTGAGGAGTACGGTATGACATATAAAATTAGCCACCCCCCGTAATAACTGCAAACAATATATTTATTGATTGTTACCCGAAAAGTCATTAGATTTTTCGGGTAGATTTTCATTAGATTTTTCGGGTATATTTTTATGTTTGGCATGAAATTAGTTAATATCCTGGGTGGTGGGAGTTTTGGTTTGGTTTAATAATTTTTATTAAACTGCTTGACAACTGAATTAAGGTGGTATACAATCATGAAAGTGAAAGTGAGGCCCCGTAGTTTAGATGGCTAAAACACCCTTGCCTGATAGAAAGAGGTAGACGTACCACGATCTATCAGTCCAACAAACCTCAGGCCAAGGTGAGTTGCCGGGAGAATGAAGTTCGAGTCTTCACGGGGTCTGTAAAATCCAAAAGTGACACCATGGAAAAGTTTAGCATTAGTGTCAGGAAAATAACCACAGAGATTTCAACTGTCGAGGTTGAAGCTTTGCATATCAATGAGGTTAAAGACCTTGTTGTTAAGATGGTACAGGAAGGGAAGGTGGCTTTTTCTAATGGACCTTCGCCTTACCTGGACATGGAAATTGCCCGGATTGAACCTGATAGGTTTGATTTTTCCTCAGCCCGTTTAGGGTATGTTTTGGTGCCCTATTGACTTTTTGAAATGGTTTGGTATAATGATTTCAACAAGGAAGGACTTACCAGAATGTTAGAAATTTTAACTATTATTTTTTGGTTGCCCTTCGTATACCAAAGTTTGCGTTTAATGGACATAATAGTACGCAAAATTCTAGGGCTACCATGTACGAGATGGTAACAACAGAAGGAGTCAAAAATGTACAAGTTTGATTATGACCTTGTTCACAGTTTTATCAAAGGGGAAGTTTACGAAAGAGACGGGAAAAACTATTTCGATTTTACCTTTTTTGATGTTGACGGGAAAGCTTTGGCTATAGTTCCTGTAGCTGTTAAGGGGGAACAAAATGTCTAACTTTTTTGACACTTTTGCAAAGGAAGCTATTTCTCAAGAAGCGGAAGCTTTGAAGAGTTTTTTGGGTTTTGCGAACCTTGACCCTTTGGGGGAGAGTGTTGCGATTGAGTTCCTGTTGAAGTGTGAAAAGAGAATCGTTATGCTTGAACAGACAACTCGAACCGACTTGCTTGAAGCTGAAAAGCAGAACTATGCTGAGCAAAGGAAGATTCTTGAGGTTTCCTTTTCCAATTTTAATGAAGTGTATGTTAACACAAAGGTCGAGCATAATCATGCTGAGGAATGCTGTAGGGACCAAGGGTTGAAATACTGGATTCTCCCGGAATTTTACCCTGACGGGACCCATGCTTGACCCCCATCTAATACTGTGCTATAGTATCCCGTATGAACACTATTGAAGCAGCGGGCTTGTTTGGTGTGAACCCGAACTTAGTTGATGGGTTCAGCTTGCAAGACCCTTTCAATAATGATCAAGTGGTAGAGGGATACTTATGCCATCATTCAAGTGCTTTGTATGGTGCCCTATTGATATATAAAGTCAATGGGGAGGAAACCAAACCACAAAAAATTTTCTGTACTCCCAAACTTCATTATCCTTTTGGGAGAGTGGAAGGGCCGGAAAGGAACTATCATTTCCCGGTTAGTGAAAAGGTGGATGTATATGAGAAGCTTGACGGGACGAACATCTGTTCTTACTCGTACGAGAATGCACAGGGGGAGAGGTTTGTCGCCCACAAAACTAGGCTTTCCCCGTTTCTCAAGAAAAGCAAGTTTGGGGATTTTTTCTCATTATGGGAAGAACTACTCGCCAGATACCCTCAATTGCGAAGACCAGAAAGAGTCAGAAGCGGAGAGTATTCTTTCTCTTATGAACTCTTTGGATTCAGAAACCCCCTCTTAGTTTCGTACGATATAGCTTTAGAAACCAAGCTTTTGTTTGGGGTAAAGCAATATGATGCAACCGTAACCCTACCAGAAACCTTTGATGATCTAGGCGTCAACCTGAATACTGTTTTTAGCGCATGTTTAACAGATAAGGAATTGATACGTGTGTATGAGCAGTTTAGAGAAGACGCGCAAGCTAAGGCCACAAAGGTTTTTAGCGGATCGGATGAGACCACGTTTAACATAAGGGGAATTGAGGGGTACGTTTTTTACTTGACGGAACCGGGAGGACATATAAGCCAGTGGAAAAACAAACCACAGATAGTCGAGAATGAGCACTGGGCTTCCGACACCCTTCCAATGAGTGTTATCCTACCGACTGTTTGGAATTCAATAGAAGGTCTTGAGGACTTAAAGGACTTGACAGTTGCTTATGTAAGTGCTTTACTATTGGAAGAGTTTTCGCAGCTACAGATAAACAACTCTACCAATAGGATAGAGAAGGCCATAAACTCCGTTGTGTCAAGGTTGACTTTTCGAAGGTCTATAATGGACATATACCAGAATTGTGGGGTGAAATTCGACGGGGGAAACAAGGGAGATGTTATGAGGGCTTTGTCCCCACATTTCAACAGGAATGACATGAAGAATGTTTATACAGCTTTGAGGGAGATGAACATCCTATGATAGGCAAGGACCCAAAGTGCTTTTTCTGTAACCTGCACAGCCACTTAGATGACAAGTTTAAACTTGAAGTGGCTGACTGTGCAAAGGCGATTGAAGTCCCTGATGAGACTGACTGGTTCTCCCTTACTTTGGGGTGGGGAATCGCTAACGGACTAGCCATAAACCCTGATGGGGAGGATTTGAATAGTGCGTATGGGTTTGCTTTGCACATTAGGTATCATACCGATTTAGGTTAAGAGAGTTTCTGATATATCTTGCTATATCAAGTTATTTATAGCAGGTTGACTATTATCTCACCTTTTCAAACCGAAGTCAAGCCCTGCCCTTTCTTACCTAATTTCATGCCATATTTCTCAAATATTTTAACATATTTTTTAAAGTTTATTGATAGTTGGCATGAAATGAGGTAAGGGAATAATTTTATAATAGCTACTTGACTTTCGGTTGTGACCCTGCTATAAGAATATCAACGGAGGGAAAATGCAAATTATCATCGGTATTCTTGTTGGTCTTGTGCTTGGGGTTTTCTGTTGGTTTTTGGCTTCTTACCTTGTTGATCAAATTTGGTCTTGACAAGTTTATTACAACCTGCTATTATCTAACCATCAGACAACGAAACGAATCCGAGGGAAAAAATGGAAATCATTATTGGACTTTTCGTTGGTAGCATGATTGGAGCTTTCTGTTGTGTATTGGCTTCTTATCTTGTTTACCTTATTGACCAAATCTGGACTTGACAAACCCACGCAACTCTGATACTATCTAACCATCAAACAACGAAACGGCAACGAAACGGAGGGTAGCAAAATGATGGGAGCTTCGTACAAGAGCAAAAAGGACCTGAAAGCGGCAGTTGGAAAGCCCCTTCGCTACATTGAAACGTCCCTGTTCGGTTCCGAGTATCAGGACAATGGGTCGTTTTGTGTGGTTGGCCCGGACCCCTACAACAATCGCAAGTGGTATGCACAGGTTACCATGAAAGATGGGGTGATTGCAAAGGTTAGCTAATTACCCTAAGAAGTCTTAGGGTGCCAAGGGGTGGTGTTCAATTCCCACCCCTTGTTTTTTCATACCCCCTATTAACCAATTTCGTGCCAAACCCTCTGTTGTCCCCAAAATAATTTTAATAAAATTTCGGGTGGGGGTGTTGACAACCTATCTAATTAGTGTGATAATGCTTCTAGAAAGGGGAAAACAAAATGTTTAAGGTTTGCAATATGGAAGGCCCAAAGGGTCCCGTGAAAAACCAGTTTCGTATCATTGACGGTCACATAGAGTATTTTCAGTCCTATTCAACGGTCATCGCCAAAAAGAACTTTGCAACGGGTGAGGTTACCCTTGACCCGAATTGGAACTGCTCTAAGACAACTTCGAAATATCGTTCCATTTTCTTGGGTGAGAGTTCAAAGGAAACTCAGAAGAAGATCGCTTCCGGTGAGTACAAAATGATGGATTTGAACTGTTGACAAGTTCATCACAACCTGCTATTGTACTGACATGACAAAAGCACAAGAGATTAAGAAGCTTCAAGAGTTCGTTGGCGCTCTTCCTAATGGATACCTGAAGGATATGCTTGCGTATGTCCTTCCTCAGTTTGAGAATGACGTTCGTTCAGATTTTCCGACGTTCGTTAATATCTCGGAGATTGAGAAGTTGGGAGCTGACGCTACCCTCAAACTTGAGGACGCCTACAGGAAGATTAGAAAGGCAACTATCGAACTTCAAGATACAGAAAAGAAGCTTTCTGAGTCTTACAACAAGCTGGGGGATATCAGGGCAATAGCAAGGCAAATCCTCAGCTAATTAAGTAAAGTGTGATGAGGTATAAGAAGATGAGGAATAATAATAAGCACCCCCCGTAAGGGAAACAAGGTAATTCATATAAAGGGGTGGGGGAAACCTCACCCCATTTTTTACTATTTTTTTTTTGTTTTTGGTGATGTTTGGCATGAAATGAGGTAAAGAATATAAAGACTTGTAATAATAGAATTTTTGGGGTGAACTATTGACAGGCTTTAAATAACCTGCTATTGTACTGACATGGCAAGCACAAACGAAAAAGAACTCATCAAGGCAATGGCGAACTTGCTTGAATGGGCAAAGGGGAATCGTGGGCCAAAGGACATTAACCCTTATATGGTTCCTGAAGTCAAGCAAGCACTCGAATTGCTTAGTGACTTGGTTGGTGAAGATGATGTTAAGGGTACTTGGAAGGACTACCTAGTTGTTGATACGAAGGCACTTGCTGAGGGGGAGTAAATGTCGTATGATGAGGAAACCTCTTTCTTAGTGTGGGCAAGGAAAGACCACCTGTTTCACATTGCCGTGGCTAACAGAAATGCCATGCTAGCGGCGGAAGACTACGGATTAGAAGCAGCAATAGAGTTCGTGGTTGAAGCTGAAAATTACATCGGGTTGCTGAAACAGTTCGATAAGGAACACCCCGAAATAAAAGAATTGACTCTTGACTTTTGAAATGGCTTAGTGTAAGGTGTTCATATGACAACAGTTAAGTGTTCAAACTTCGTGAAAAGGCAAACACCCGAATCAAGGTTTTCCCACTATATGGGAACATGGGAAGGGCTTGAAGTGATAGCAGAAACTTTTTATAAGGTTTGGGAACCCGGTTACAAGCCTGGTGTTTTTACCGTTCAGGTTCCACCTTACCTGTTCAAGACTTCCATTGTTCCTATTGAGGGCAGGGAGGTTTTCACTCGACTTGAGGCAAGGCAAGAAGGTGAGGAACCCGTTTGCGTTCGTACAGTGTCGGGCAAGAAACTTCCTCCTCTTAGGGTTGACCTAGTTATTTACTCGGCGGCTGTTTTGGACGAAGACAACGATAGGTCAACTGACGCTGATTTTGAGATTATCAGCATTAACGCTTCTCCGACGAGTGAACCCGTTCCTATGACTCCAACGGCAATGGCAAGGAACCAGTTGCACCTTACAGGGGGGACGAAGGGGAATTATACACCTGAACAATTCGCCAAGTCTATCATGTTTTGGGAAACTCATGCAATGGTGGAGGGGTAAGTATGAAAAGTAGCTGGGAGAATTTACTTACCCTAGTGAAAGAGGGTCGGCTTACCTTACAGATACCTCAGTTTTATTTGGGCTTCCGTCCTTTGCCTACGACTACTTGGATAGATTTTCCTGATAACTGGTTTTGCTTTGTTAAAAATTCAAATAGGCTTTCTTTGGGAAAAGAAGGTGGGTTTTTATATTGGAGTCGCATAGGGTACGAGGCTAATAAGGAAAAGATTATTTCCGCTTACATTAACGGTGTTAAGAGTAAAGGGGTGAACTTACCCGACGCAGATCTTGAGGCACAATTTGCCAACTACGCTAAACATAAGTATTCTAGGTTGAGAAACGGGACAAAAAAAGAGATTCAAAAGTGTCAAGACAGAATCAATGAGGCTATTGCAGCTCTTGGGAGACTCTAAGTCTTCCTTATTACATTACCTAATTTCGTGCCAAGTTTCTCAAAAAATAATAAAAAATTCTCTTGACTTACTGGGGATTGTAATATATAGTACTTTTATGGCAAACAAAGTAAAAAAACCTAAACTAAAGAAACCCTTGACAAAGGAACAACTTTAGTGTAAGGTATCAGTATGAACATTCAAATTCTTAGTGACGTTCACATTGAATTCCACATGGATTATGGTAGGTCTTTTATTGACGCCCTTAATCCTGATGGGGTTGACGTCCTTGTGATTGCGGGTGATTTGGGGGTTGTAAACCCTGTGTGTGGGCCTAAGAGTCAACTCTTTGATGCTCTAAAGAGGTTGTGTGGAAAGTTCCCCCATGTTGTTTATGTGTTGGGCAATCATGAGTTTTATAACAACACATACACGTCGGTTCATTCTCGCTTTTGCTTTTTTTCTGATACTGTGCTTAACCTTCATTGGCTGAATAACGATTCAGTTAAGATTGATGGAGTTAAGTTTTCCGGTTCAACTCTCTGGTGTTCACCGGACCCTTACAATGCCCTGTATGAGCACATGGTAAATGACTACCTAGTCATTAAGGATTTTCGGGAGTGGGTCTATGAGCAAAACGCAATAGCTCAAACCTTCCTATCGAAAAGGGTTGACTCGGATGTAATAGTTACCCACTATTTGCCTTCCCCTAGTAGTATTCATGAGAGGTTCAAGGATAGCAGGCTTAACAGGTTTTTTCTGTGCAATATGGAAAGGCATATAGGGAGTCAAAAGCTTTGGATTCACGGGCATACACACGAGTCTTTCAACTATATGCTTGGGAATACGAGGATTCTCTGTAACCCTTTGGGGTATGTTGGTACAGACTTGAATCAGAACTATATTGAAAAATTGGTCGTTTCAGTTTGACTTCTGGTTCTTTTTGTAGTATAAGTAACCTATGGCAAACACACAAAGGAAGATTGCAATCCAACCCATCCCGGTTATTTACTTTGAAAAGTATTTGAACGGGTGGGTGGAAAAAACAATCCCCGAACTTCATGAGGAAATTACAAAGCTTAAGGATGACCTGTGTAAGGTTTGTAAACACCTGTATAGTGTTAACGTAAAAGTCCTTATTACGGGTATTTACGGAAGACCCTGTATACAGGTTGGTGTTTATAATAACGCTATTTCCTTTTGGAATTACACTACCGGGGCCGCAATCACTTCTTTCAGTAGTGAGGAGTGGGACTCGGATAGAGAGGGTTACATTGAAAGGGTAAAGTCCTGGGTGAAGTATATTGATGAAGGATTAAACTTTTGTCAAGTGTGTGGGTATTGGAAAAAGGACCACCACCAATTTGGTTTTGCTGGGTCAGCTTGTGATATGTGCTATGACCCGAAGATTCACCTTCCACCTGATACGAGCGGGGACTGAACAGTCCTCTTAGTTATTACCTAATTTCGTGCCAACCTATTCACGTAGCAGCCAAAAAATATTAAAAAATATTCTTGAAAATCCTGTTGACTTCCTGTGTTGCTTGGAGTATAAGAATACCAACGGAGGGAACACAATGAACGGGCACGAAATCACGGACCTTGGAACAATTCGGAAGTTGGTTGTGGCTGGCAAGGCAATTTTCACCCTCGTGTCTAAGGCAACAGGTAAGAGGTTCACTTATAAGGTCAACAAGAAAGAGGCAAACGGGGCCTACCCTGAGACTTACTTCCTGTCGGTTTTCACTGGTACTGATAACACTGCTTGGAACCACTACACGTTGCTTGGTATGCTTGACCCCACCACTGGCAATGTGAGGAGTCCAAGGGCTGAGAGGATTGCAAGTGACACCCCATCAGCCGTTGCAGTTCGGTGGTATCTTGACAGGCTTTTTCGTGAGCTTCCAATAACCACCGTTGAATACTGGCATGAGGGCAAGTGTGCAAGGTGCGGAAGGGTTCTCACGGTGCCTGATTCAATCGCTGCCGGGGTTGGGCCAGAGTGCATTAACTACGTCTAATGAAATACATAAACCTAACTGGGGGCCTTGAGTGGCTCCCAGAGATAACTCCTGACGGTTTTGTGAGGATTGAATCAACCCTGTGTGAGCAAAAGCACTGGGGGTTACTCCTGCAACGCCTTGACGCAAACTTCCTTGTTCGTATCGCTTCCGGTATTGACATTGAAGTTTACGACACCACGTCAAGGTATTCGGACGTTTCAAGAGCGCTTTGGCAGGGCTTACCCTTGATCAATTATTGCCTTTACAGGGCTTGGTTAGGTGAGGGAGTAACAACCTTCTTTAAAACTCAAGACACTACAAAATACTGTAATAGGGTTTGGGCTGAACTTCCTAGGTCCTCAAAAAACAAGTTAAAGTATTTTGGTAGGTTTTGCAATGGTAACATAGGGAAGATAATTCCTGTCTGTAAGAAATCAATTCATGATGGGCAAGAGGGATGGTGGAAAGAAATCCTACCACCCCTTGACAGCCAGTTTCTAGCGTGCTAGTATATTCCTATGGATGAGACAAACGAGCAAGAATTAGAGATCACCGTGGAAAATATCGGGGACTATCTGGAATTCCTTGACGCCTTTACTGATGAAGTGAACTTGACAAGGGTTGAGGAAGAAACCTGGTACGATAACCAGTGTCGTCTATGCGGATAGTTTGGGGTAGATATGAAGCTAATTGAGGATGAAAAGCTTGGGGAGTCCATGGAAATTATCCTTGACTGTTTTTCCGGGGCTAATACTTCCTTTGTCCCTTTATGTTGGCTATTAAATGCCTTGTCAAGTAAGAAAGGGGATAAAGACGCCGAAATTCTTATTGACTTGGTACATTGGTTTGCAAGTTTAGTCAAGGCGGCGGAGAAGGTAAAATAAAAAAAATCCTTCACCAAAACCAAAAAAAAACACTATTGTTGGCATCAAATTAGCTAAGGGAGTAAATATAGAAAAATAATTAAAACCCCCATTGACTTCCCCGCCGAACTAATGTATAAATAGGATAACGGAGGAAGTTATGGACGAACACCATATCGAAGTAACTCTCATGATGGGTTGGGGAGGGGCAGTGGTGGCAGTTATGACTATCCTTGGGATGGCGACTTTCCTTCTTGGGTTGTGTTTCATTAGTTTGTAAGTGTTTGGGGCTTATAGCTCAGTCTGGTCAGAGCATCCGGCTCATAACCGGTCGGTCCTTGGTTCGAATCCAAGTAGGCCCATTAAATATTACCTCGTTTCATGCCAAGTTTCTTAAGATTTACCAGAAATTTTAATAAAATTTCTGTTGACTTTAATAAATCCTTGTGCAATAATACAACCATGACAAAGGCACATGTGAATTTCATGGGGATTGACAATCGTGGGGAAACTTACCATAACTTGGGGAGACACCCTCGAAAAGAGCTTCTATCTCGTTTGGGGAGGAAGCACGCTGATAGGATTTACGTTGACAATGACGGGAAAGTCCTTCATATTGGTTACATCATCGCAACCAAGTGGATTTCCCTGTATAAGGTGGAACCGTTTGAGAAGGTTGTTTGATCAAAAATGAACATTGTCCAAATAGGGGAAATGTTGGGGGTTACTACTTACCTTTTGGGCAATGGGGACCATTTGACGGTAAGGGAAGATCGGTTTAGGCTTGACTTGAATGATGGTCAAACCTTTTCAGGTACCTACGAAGATTTTTTGATTTGCATGAACAGGTACCTTGACATTGCCGTTACAGTGTGGTAGAAAGTAAGTATGGGCATGAACGAAAACAAATACAAGTTTGATCATATGAAGCCCCAAACTCAAGACGTTGTCACCATCTCTTTTTTCTTCGGGTGGCTTATTGGGTGCCTGATTTACGCAACAGTAACGGTTCTGAGTCTTCCTGCGATTCCATAGAGATAGAAAGGACAAGAAAATGGCAAGTGTGGTTCGAATGGTTGATGGTAAGGTCGTTCACGACGACACCTTGACAGAAATGGACGGAAAGTTCAAGGTTGAAGTGCTTGCTGACAATTCTGGCAAGTGGGCAGGGAACGGACTTGTGTTTGTCAATGAGGAGGAGGCACACGAGTACGGGAAGGACCTCTATTCTCGTTGGATGGCAGTTAAGGAATACAGAGTTATTTCAGTTTAACCAGATGATTCTGTAAGAACGAAAGGACTGTTTCTTACAGTTAATTAGGTCTGTGGGGTTTCCCATCCGGGGGACCCCTTATTTTTTGTTCACAGGGCAGTTTTGGCATGAAATTAGGTAAGGTTTAGGTAGGATTGAATAAAACCGTTTGACTTTTGTCCAAATTGTGGTAAGATATATTTTGAGAATAGGAAGGGAACAAAATGGGAACAAGAGCTGATTTTTACCTTGGAAGGGGTGAGGGGGCTGAGTGGTTGGGGAGTATTGCTTGGGATGGTTACCCCGAAGGTCTACCCTATGCATTGTTTGAGCACACTTCTGAGCAAAGCTATAAGGACTTTGTGAGGGGATTCCTAGCTGGTAGGAAGGACGGAACTTTCCCTGAAATGGGTTGGCCCTGGCCTTGGGAAGACTCAAGAACAACTGATTTTGCATATGCCTTTGATGATGGTGTAGTATGGACTTCTTGTTTTGGTTCTGAGTGGGTTAACTACTTAGAGAATCAAGGCAAGGAAGAGCTATTTGAGAACCTCCCCGAAACGGCAATTTTCCCAAATATGAAAAAAATTCAAAAAGTCACTTTGGGGAAAAGATCAGGTGTCATTGTATTCAGCGGGAAAGAGACTTGACATTTGATGTAGACTGTGGTAAGTATTGAGTATGGAAAACGCAATGACAGTTAGGGAGTTGATTGAGAAGCTTTCAAAACTTCCCGGTGATACCCTTGTACTCAATTATAACGATGAGGAAAATGTTTACAGTTTGAGGGATCATAGGGATGAGTTTGAGTGCGAGGAGTTTAGGGGACTCAAGGATTTTTTTAATTGCTACGTTCTTCCTGGGGGTAGCGATGAGAATTCCCTTGCTGATGAGGTTATCAAAGGGGTGGTTATCTAATGGACTACGAGAAGTACAAAAATACCTACCAGTTTCCCCTTCATCCAAAGAAGCCCCTTTTGCCCAAAAACCCTACTGCGGATGACTACCGAAAATATTCTGATGCTCTTGATACTTACGTAGCGGAGTTGACTGAGTATCGTAAGTCAGTGGCGATATGCAGGAGGGAAGATTCCAGGTTAGATGGGTTGTTTTGGGATGATGCATTTAAGGAGTTAGAAATTCCTTTTGATCACCCAAAATCTTCTAAAATGATTTCTTGGGCTTGGGAAGAGGGGCATGCATACGGATACCAGGAAGTCTTTTCAAAACTTCGGGATGTTTGGGAGTTGGTCAAGTGACAATTCCATTTAAGAAGAAACGTAAACCTAGGGGGGTCAAATTGAACGGTCGAAAAAGTCAAGATATGTGCCCCGACTGTTTTTCTTTCAACTGCGACCCTATGTCAATGTCCAAAAAGTTTCAAGATAAGATTAGGGGAAGACGTCAAAAAGGACTTTGTGGGGCTTGTGGTCATACC
>WSSedA1B3DRAFT_1000002_pt1 | contig 94933 bp, 83 predicted proteins | sample WetSurSiteA1Bulk_FD_9468 | JGI IMG/M metagenome (IMG submission 9468)
TTCATACCCTGAAAACGCCGAACTGAGACACCAGCAACCCTACCCAACCAGAGAGCAAGCTAAAAAGCCGTGTTTGACTATATTGACATCTTTTACAACCGACAACGACTCCGCCCAGCAATGGTTATGCTTCGCCTGTCACACCGAATCGCAGCACGAAGTTGCTTAACTTTGTGTACTGAAATGTGTTGATACATCATTTGTTACCCTGCCATCCTAAATAGAACTATTCAATCCGCGCCAACATAAAATCCAATTTATGTTTAGACTATGAATAGGCGGTTTAACAGTTTTGATAGGTAGTTTAACAGTTTTTTTATTTCGAAACTCGGACTATATTTTTTATATGGAACTGGTTATCGTTGTCCTTATTAATGATTTTCAAAAACCAATAAAATTTTAGTCATTCAAATGAACTTAGATAAAATATATGTGGTATCTATTTATTTTGCTATTTTGGCTTTTTTAAGTCTTAGCCCATGGTTACATTGAGATTCTGTTGCTTGGGATAAGGTCGATCACGCAGTAGCTTATGGTTTATTGTCCTTGTTGCTCATGAGCGCATACAGGTTTCATAAACAGCAGTGGGTGGTTTCATTAATGGTATTGCTGGCTTGTTCCTTTGTAGGCGTATTATTTTAATATTGCCAGTTTTGGTTTACGGCAACACGGCAGTTTTCTTATGATGATGCTATCGTTAATGTCTTTGGTGCAGCCTTAGGCGTAATTTTTTTGATGTTACTTGTTTGTTGCCGTAAAACACACCAAATAAAGTGCTTTATTCAACAACGCCAATCTGAAAAATTTTGCGACGGAACCAATCAACAACAAAAATTGCTACCCTGTTTTGAACTAGGTCTATAATAACGCGTTTTCAGTGGGGCTAGCCAGCAAACGTATCAAATTTGCATTTGGATTTTTCGATGATGGAAATTAAATCTCAGGTGACGAGCATCCCGAATGAATTGTTAGAGATAGGATTACTTTTGACAATTAAACATAAAAATCAATGAAAAAGCGCATTGCTAACTTTGTTCTGGATATTTTCAGAAAACTGGATTTATCAAAACTGTTGTCGATACCAGAAGGACTGTTTAACTTTGTTTCTGGCTGGATGAAATTCAAAAATATTTTATCGTTGAAGTCCCTTATTGTTTTAGGCTTTGTGATTGCCGTTATACCGCTTTTTTTGGCCGTTATGTACGCTGCTTTTGGCATGCGCGAAACCTCAGCATTGGGCAGGACAATCAATTCCCAAGTCTTCGAGCAAACGAAGGTGATACGTCTAGTTTTGCAAAAGACTGCTGATATTGAGCGAAAAGCTAGACTTTTCATTCTGCTATCGGATCCAAGCCTGCGTCAGCCTTATGAGCAACAATCCTATGAAAGTACGCGGGCATCGTTTAAACAAGCCTTGAGCGAATTACTAAAGCTACATATAGATAACAAAATTGCGCTATTGGTCAACGAATTATCGGAAAAGGAAAATCTGATTTATCAACAAATCATTGGCTCGGCGGGTGAAATTAATCTTAAATCGCCAGTCGATGAGGCATTCCAAGGGCTGCGTGAGTCCTCTTATAGTCTTTCGCATGAATTCGAGCGTCATGTAGACCATGAATTCAATGAATTACGTCAGCAATCAGAATCCCTTGAACAAGGACTATTAATCAAGGGCGCAGTACTGTTCGTAATCTCGTTTATTTTCATCGCGATAGTGCTAATCATACTTTCGCGCTCAATGCGACAACTGGATACCAGTATCCGTCGTCTGGGTTCGGGAGAGCTCGAAGAACCGATTGTTGTCTCAGGACCTTCGGATATGCGCTATCTGGGTAATCGTCTGGAATGGCTTCGAACTCATTTGATGGAATTGGAGGTTTCGAAACAGCAGTTTATGCACAACGTAGCCCTTGAGATCAATCTGCCATTGGAATATATTCAGGAAGGCGTGAATCTTCTTGTAAACGAGGCGGATGAGGAACCAGACAGTGTCCGACAGGACATCGCAAGGTCACTATGCAACCATGTTGATAAGCTGAAAACAGTATCCGAGGAATTAGTTCGTTATAGTCAGATTAACTCAAAGCTGGAAATAAACCGCAAGGGAACCGTCAATATGAAATATCTGCTTGAGTCGGTTATCGATAATTTTCAACCCCATCTACAGGTCAAATCGATTAGCGTGAAAAAGTTGGTCAGACCAGTCGAGATTTCTGGAATCCACGAGCAATTGCAAAGCATTATCGAGCAGTTAATGTCGAATGCAGTGAAATATTCACCAGTGGGAGGGGAAATACGTATCATGCTTCGCGATTCGGGTACGCAACTGGAATTGGAAGTCGAAGATGAGGGACCAGGTATTGAACCTAATGAGCGTTCGCATATATTCGAACCCTTTTTCCGTGGCAAGACCGCTCAATGCGACGATAATGTCGAAGGTTCAGGTTTGGGGCTTGCCATTGTCAGAGAGTATGTTACCAACCACCAAGGCAAAGTCGATGTTATTGACTCAAGACAAGATCATCATGGGGCTCGTATCCGCGTTCAAATACCGTTAACTGGAGAGTCCTAAAGAATATGGAAAAAAATATCTCTATGCTGTCATTACTGTCCACTCGAAATATAAGCTTAGTGCTAAGCCTTTTGCTGTTGACTGGATGTGCCGAGTTCGATTCTGGTTGGGGCGGGTATTCGAACCATTATAACGATTCCTATACGCGCCGAGGTGTTAAAACGCAAAAAAAATCATCGGTGCACAAACAAAAAACAGTCCAATCCATGCCAGAATCAAAAAATACAAATGGATCGAAGAAAGATGAGACTCGCCTGCTACGAGAAAAGTTGGAAGCAATCAGATCCATGGAAAAACATTTGGATGAGACCAGCGACACAAAGTAGAGCTCATGTTTCGTTTCCGTTTGGCAGTTGTCATCGTTGTTTCATTTGGTTTTGTCTTATTTTTAGGAGTTGCACTGTATTGGGGTTCAAGCCAGGTTGCCCAGTATTTTCAGCGTAGCCAAGCGGCGTATGAGGCTTTCGATCACTATGAGCGATTGTCCCAGGAAGCCTATCGCCACTTTAAACAGCGGATGGATAGGCTGATAACGACCAGCCCAACGGTGGAAGCTGGTGTGGAATCCTCCAAACAACGTCTTTACGAAGCGATGCACACACTAAGAAACACAGCGGTAAAGACACCAGTGGCAGGAGGCGATGCCGACGATTTACCAAATAAACCCGCCGAACTGGAAAGAGTTGCCCATTTCACTGCCTTTCTGGATGCCAGCGAGTATAAGTTCGACGAAGTTGAACGCTTGCGTGAACAGGGCAAACTCGAAATGGCGATGCAAGTGCTATCGAAATTCTCGGAAGAAGAAATCGACGGAAAATTCCAGCCACTGATCGATACTGCCATTAACGCTGAACGAGAAAAGGCTGGAAAAGCCAAGCAGGAACTGGAAGATTTAGTTGCTCAGTCGCGTTGGATCGCCATCTTGGCATCATTAACTGCGGTCATGTTTAGCCTCACGTCTGGGGTATTATTGCTTCGCGGTGTTAGGAAACCTATCAAAGTGTTGATGAAGGGTACCGACGAAATAGCCTCTGGTAATTTGGATTATCGCATTGCTCTCGATACACGCGATGAATTTGCCTATCTTGCCAACCATTTCAATCAAATGGCTCAGGAGCTGGAACTCCAGCAAGACAAACTGCGCGAAGGACGTATCGTGCTGGAAAAAAGGGTGGCTGAACGTACTTTTGAACTTCATCGGTTAAATGAAGAATTAAAACGCATGGACAGCGCGCGTCGGGAGATGTTGGCAGACATCAGCCATGAGCTACGCACTCCGATTACCGTCATCTGCGGGGAGGCGGAGGTGACTCTGCGAGGTCAGGATCGCGATGCCGAGGAGTATAAGGATGCTTTACACCGCATCGTCGAACTATCGATGCAATTGGGAAAATATGTCAACGATCTATTGTTTCTAGCTCGTACCGAAACCACTAACCTTCAATTTGAGTGGGATAGCCTAGATATAACCGAACTGGTGATTAATGCTGTCGAGGATTTTCAAGTGATGGCTGAGGAAAACTCGATTTCAGTTTCCCTAAATGCGTCAGCCGAACCCTTGTGGGTGCGTGGAGACAAACAACGGCTACGACAGGTACTATTCATTCTGGGCGACAATGCCTGCCGATATTCGAACACTGGAGGACACATTATGGTTGCCTTATGTGCGGATGTAAAGGAGGTGAGTATCAGTCTCACAGATCAAGGCATAGGTATACCCTCCCAGGATTTGAAGCGTATTTTCGACCGCCGTTTCCGTAGTCAGAATGCCCTGCTTTCGCGGAACGATGGCACAGGTCTAGGTTTGTCAATGGCCAAGTCGATCCTGAAAGCGCATGGTGGACGCATCACGGTGACCAGCATTGAAAACTCAGGCTCGACGTTCACGGTAACACTTCCGCTAATTTCGGTGGAACAGGATGGATTTTCAAATAAATGAAAAATAACTTACATACAATCATCTAATGGGTACCAGCTATATGCGAGTTCTGCTAGTAGAAGATGATGAACGGATTGTCAATTTTGTTCAGCGAGGACTGAAAGCTGAAGGCTATGCCGTAGAGGTTGCCAGGAGTGGGCTAGAGGGTATAACGCTAGGTACCGAGGGTAAGTTTCAGGTCATCATTCTGGATATTGGCTTGCCTGATCTCAATGGTCGGCAGGTTTGCGAGCGTTTGCGTGACAATGGCATCAACACCCCGATTCTAATGTTGACGGCCAGAGATACTGTTCAGGATAAGGTGACTGGCTTGCGTGCAGGTGCCGATGACTATATGACCAAGCCTTTCGCATTTGAGGAACTACTTGCCCGAATCGAGGTACTAATGCGTCGTGGTGGCGGAGAGATCAAACTGGAAATCAAGGAATTTCGGATAGCTGACCTAATATTGAATGGAGAGACGCATGAAGTGATGCGTGGAGAAACGCTAATTGATTTAACGCCGAAAGAATTTGCTTTACTGGAATGCTTTATGCGTATGCCTGGCAAGGTGTTGAGTCGCACCCGAATCCTAGAGCAAGTATGGGGTTACAGTGCCGATCCATTAACCAATGTTGTGGATGTCTATATTCGCCAGTTGAGACGAAAAATTGATGACGATTTTGATATAAAACTTCTCAAGACTGTGCGAGGATTCGGCTACAAACTTGATGCCTCATAAGTATGGGGTAAGCAAAGTTTTTGTTAAAAGACAGTTGGCAATCTATTAAATAAGTTAAATTAATCTGAGTTCGACATAAGAAACAGAGTGTTTCCGTCATTGTGGTCGAGATTGTCGCAATTCAGAGCAGAGGATGGCGTATTTACTCACATCCCTGTGACTGGATTCCAGCATCCATGCTGGATGACGGTGAACTGGCGACCATCCCAAACCTAAAATCATAATGATTTCAAGGGGGATTATCTCGAACTCAGGCTATTGATAACGACTTATCCGTTTTACCCACCAGATTCAGAATATCCAAAATTAACCCAATCCTCATCTAATCTTAATCAATCCTTCTGGTTTTCCTTCATTTTTCTTCTGTATCCTTTAACCTGATCGTAGCGACTTGCGCCTGACTCTGGTCGCGATGACTTTGGGGATAAACGGTTTTCGCCGTTCATCATTAATTACAGATAGCATAGGGGTTTAGCGAAATGCCACTCGGTTTAGGTAATATCTTCCACGGACTCTTCAAGCAGTATGGACACACAGTGATCCTATTGCTGCGGTTTATCGATATAGCCATGCTAGTTGGATCCGCATGGGTTTCTAATTATTTCTGGCTTCGACGGTTCGCCATTGATCAGGACTACCGGATCGTGATTGCTCTTGGTATTTTGGCAGCCATCATCTTTTTCGAAATCGGTCAGGTTTACCGCCCCTGGCGGAGTGATGCCATGCGTGGGGAAATCCCGCGTATCATCAGAGCTTGGATATTAGCCATTGTATCGGTCATTTCCATTGTTGCATTGATTCGTTTGCATTTCTGGTTTGGCTCCAGTTATCGCTGGATTGCCACATGGTGGGGACTGGGATTGTTATTCGTCCTGACTGCCCGTAGTCTGCTTTCCCTACTATTGAAAAGGTTGCGCTCTCGTGGCTGGTCTCAGGGTCGTATCATCTTAGTCGGATTAAACCAGATGGCAGTTGCGGTAACTCGTCAGTTGAATCATTCACCTTGGGCAGGTCTGCAAGTCATTGGTTATGTTGATGACCGAACCGAAAACTATTCGTTGGATGATTTTTCGCTACTGCGACTCGGTGGATTGCAAGACCTCACTTCCATAGTCATTAGGGAAGCCATTGACGAAGTATGGATTGCGTTCCCTGGCGAGTCGCTGGCGGAACGTACGCAGTATGAACTGCGGCATCTGCCAGTCAGTATTCGGCTGGTTATCGACTGCTTTGCTTTCAAGCAAAGTAAATTCCTTAGCCTGAACACGGTGGCTGGTATTCCGACATTGGATTTCTCGGTTTCGCCTTTGCACGGTGTCAACCGCTATATCAAAGAGATCGAAGATAGATTGTTGGCTTTCATACTGTTAATACTGATTAGTCCGTTAATGTTGTTCATCGCCATAGGCATCAAGTTGAGTTCAAAAGGTCCAGTGTTTTACCAGCAAGAGCGGATTGGCTGGAACAACCGTTCGTTTACCATATTGAAGTTTCGCTCGATGCCAGTGGATGCAGAAACCAAAACTGGTGCAGTTTGGTCTAAACCCGGGGAAAATCGAGCCACTCGATTTGGCGGTTTTTTGCGAAAAACCAGCCTTGACGAATTGCCACAGTTGATTAATGTGCTTAAGGGTGACATGTCCTTGGTCGGACCTAGACCAGAGCGCCCAGATTTTGTTGAGGTCTTCAAGGATCAAGTGCCGAATTATATGAAAAAACACATGGTCAAGGCTGGTATCACTGGCTGGGCTCAAGTGAACGGTTGGCGCGGAGATACCGATTTGAACCGACGCATTGAACACGATTTGTATTACATTCAGCATTGGTCGATATGGTTCGATCTGGAAATTGCCTTGCGTACCGTGTGGACTGGTTTTATTAATAAAAATGCATATTAAAGGAATACCTATCATGTTTAGATTTATTCTATTGATGCTGGCTTTACAGTTGTCGGCTTGTTCTTTAACGCCTGGCATGACTATGAAAGCCGAAAATAACTTATCTGAACTGGAAGTGCCAGTGATGAAGAACGGCAAGATGGTCAAGGAAAAGCCTCAAATTGTCCCAATTACCGCAGACTTGATCATTGAGAGGGAAAACGCGCGTCAGCATGCGGTCAATAATCTCCCTCCAGTGGATATCAGCAAAGCTACTTATCAAATCGGTCCTCAAGACAGATTGCAAGTTACGGTTTGGGAGCATCCAGAGCTGAACGATCCAGGCGGGGAAAAAATTATGCCCGAATTGGCTGGCAAAGTGGTTGACGAAAATGGCGAGCTGTATTATCCCTATGTAGGCAATATACATGTGGGAGGGAAAACCGTCAGCGAGGTCAGAACAGAGCTGACCCGCGAGCTTTCCAAATATTTCAAGAAGGTCAGACTCGATATTCGAGTGTTATCGTTCCAAAGCCATCGGGTCGCCGTCGTCGGCGAAGTTAAAACGCCAGGAATTCAATCAATGAATGAGACACCGTTGACAGTTGCCGAAGCTATCAGCCGTGCTGGTGGAGTAACCGAGAATGCCGATATGAGCAATGTGGCTCTAGCACGAGATGGCAAACTCTACAAGATCGATGTACTGGGACTGTACGAAAAGGGCAACTCTACTCAGAACCTGCTGCTCAAGGAAAGTGACGTATTGAATATCCCTGACCATAAGGACAATAAAGTGTTAGTGATGGGCGAAGTCGGCAAACAGCAGACATTGCAGATCAACAAGGGCAAGATGACGCTCTCACAAGCTCTGGCGGAAGCTCATGGTGTCGATTCCATTACTTCCAATCCAGAAGAGATTTATGTGATTCGACCAGGCGAAATGAAACCCGAGATTTTTCAGTTGAATGCAAAATCTCCCGATGCCATGATTTTGGCTGACCAGTTTGCTTTGCAAGCACACGATACCGTTTTCGTGAGTACCGCAGGCATTACCCAGTGGTCACGGGTTCTCAACCAAATGCTGCCAGGATCATTCACATCGACGATGGGTATGGCCGCCATGATGGGTCTGTAATGACCAAAGAGCCTGACTTGGTTCGAAGACAACATGTCTTACGGTTAACGCCTAACTCGACCTACTGGACTTTTACACGATTGAGATTTGAAAACTATGTATTCACAGAATGAAGATACACCACTGTTACCGCCGCCGAATCCGTTCTGGATAGAAGAACGAGGCGTAAGTATTCGCGATTATGTCGATCTGCTGATCGAAGGAAAAAAGACCATTCTGTTGACCCTGCTGTCAGTTCTGCTGTTGACAACGGTCTATTTGGTTCTGGCACCACGCACTTATAAGGCTGATGCGCTGTTACGGATCGACAAGAACAAAGCACTGCTTGCCGCACCGTTACATAGCGAAGCGAATCAGTCGTCTACTGAAGCCGAAAGCCCACGGGCGCAACGCGAGGTTGAAATCCTCCGCTCTCGTTCGGTGCTGGGCAAGGTGGTGGATGATTTGAACTTGATGGTAGAATTTTCACCCTCTTATTTCCCCATTATCGGAGAGACGTTGGCTCGCCGACATGACGCTCATGACGGAATTTCAGAACCATGGTGGGGATTCAGCAGTTGGGCCTGGGGGGGTGAAAAGCTGAAGATTGCATCTTTCAATGTGCCAGATCGTTATATGAATAAAGAGTTTACCCTGATCGCTTTAGAAGAAAATCGTTTTCGCTTACTCGGTCCTAAGAATGAAGTCTTGGTAGAAGGACGGATAGGCGAAACCCTTACAGCCGACATGGGCGAGGCTATACCTGTCGTTATTAAGCTTGAAGAACTTGCGGCTCATCATGGTACCCATTTTGAGTTGACCAGAAAAACCTCGCTGGCAGCCATCGAAATCTTGCAGAAAGCATTTTCAGTAAAAGAAGTTTCCAAAGATACCGATATTCTCAGTGTCGAACTTAAGGGACCTAATCCAGAGCAACTCGCTAAATCTGTCAATGATATCGCTACTATTTATGTCAACGCGACTGTCAACTGGGAGTCCGCGGAAGCTTCGCAAAAACTGGGTTTCCTAGAAAGCCAGTTACCTATTGTCAAGGATCGCCTAGAAAAGGCAGAGCAGGGCTTAAGCGACTTTAGGCAAAAGCATGGTGCGGTCGATATATCCGCCGAAGCCGAAATACTGCTCAAGCAAGCATCCGAAATGGAGACTCTTAACATTCAACTTAAACAAAAGTTCGAAGAGCAGAATCAACGTCTGGCAGCCGCTCATCCAGACATGATAGCTACTAAGGCGCAAATAAAGAGTGTCGAGCGCAAACTGGCGGATTTAGAGAAACGGATTAGAGATCTGCCACGCACTCAGCAGAGCGTGGTGAGCCTGTCAAGGGATGTACAGGTCAACACTGAACTTTATACCTCATTACTGAATAGTGCTCAGGAGCAGCGCATTGCTGCCGCTGGTTCGCTTGGTAACTCCCGCATCGTCGATTTTGCCGTAATTCCTGAAAAACCGTATTGGCCGACCCCCAGCCTGTTGTTAGCTATTGCTACCTTGCTGGGATTGAGTGCGGGATCGGCTCAGGTGTTCCTCAGACACTCCTTGCAACGCCACGACAATTACCCTGCCTTGCTGGAGCATCAGGTGGGTCTGCCGCTTTTTGCTGCTATCCCGCATAGCAAAAAGCAGCACCAGTTGGCACGCTTAATTGACCAAGGCAGGGACCGTCAACCTGGTATCTTGGTTAGTCAGGATCCGCTCGATATTTCCGTGGAATCGTTGCGCGGCTTGCGCACTACCCTGGAAGTCACTCTGGCTAATCACGAAAGCAAGGTTATCATGGTCAGTAGTCCAGCACCTGGGATGGGTAAATCCTTCGTTAGTACCAATCTTTCTGCGTTGTTGGCAAGTATCAAGAAACGTGTGCTGATCATTGATGCTGATATGCGCAATGGTCAGCTACACGAAACCTTTTCCGTCGCCAAGCAACCTGGGCTTTCCGACCTTCTGGCTGGCAGAGCTACGCTCGGAGAGGTTATCGTCAGCTTGCCCGATATCGGAGTGGACTTTATACCACGGGGAAGCATGGTTTTGAATCCCTCGGAATTGCTAATCCTCGGTGAACTGGCGGAGATGCTGGAGCAGTTGAAGAGTTTTTATAACCATATCGTGATTGATACGCCGCCGATTTTGGGTGCTACAGATGCAGCTATTATAGGCAAGCACGTCGATGCCACGTTTCTGGTCGTTAAGGAAGGTCGTTATACTGGTCAAGAATTGGAAGTTAGTTTCAGACGTTTCCAACAGGTTGGTGTAAAACTGAATGGCTTTATTATCAACGATATGAAAGAAGGATCATCGTATTACCCCTATTATGGCTATGCCTACAAGCCTGTCGCCATGGCACGCAAAAATCCGTCGGTATTGATGGCTGGATATCAGGTAGTGGAAGACTGGATAGGAAATCGCCAGAATCGTAACTATTTGCTTGATGCAGAATCGACGGTAGAAATAGACGACGAGGTACAAGTATAAAATGAATATACGTCTAGAAAAAGATTTACCAGTTCTGCTGTTCGCGCTGGTCAGCGCGTCGACTCTGGCTTCCTTGCCTCAGGTCGAGTCGGCCTGGGTGGGCGTGAAGGAGGTTTATGGCGAGCAAGATTTCGGTTTGCGTATTCTTCGGGAAGCGATGCTGGCGGTACTTGTTGCGTATATGTTTTTTGAACCGCGTTTGCGGAGCGGCGTGTTGAACAGCTCAGTGCTGGCATTTTTGGGTGTTGTAGCCACTTATGTGTTGTTTGAGGTTGGCTATGCGCTTTATCTAGACTTGCCTTTGGTGGTGCCGATGGCTGGTCTGCGCATTTTCGAATACCTGCCAGTCGCATTGATCGGTTTCGTGACTAGCCGCTTGGGCGCGGGTGAAACTATTATCCATCAATTCGCCCATTATCTTCGTTATTACATTGCTGTACAGGCTGTGCTGGCGATAGCCCAAGCATTGTGGGCACCGCCTTTGTTTGGAGTGTCATTTTTGGGCGGCGGACGACCATTTGGCACCTTTGTCAGTCCCAACCTGTTTGGAGCAACAATGGCGACTTGCGCGCTACTGTTTTCGTTGGTTCCATTAATGGGAAAGTGGGTGGCTGTCAGCGTATTTTTAGCTTTGTTGAGTGGTTCACGAACTGCCTTCATCAGTTCGCTGCTGGTAGTTTATTTTCAGATTTATGCGGTACTCCGTCCCCGTGATCGTTGGGCTTTGATCATGCCAGCACCGATATTTGCGGTGGGTGCACTGTTGTTAGCTTCCAGCCCTTTGCTCAGTGGACGTGATGACGCGAACCCAACCGAAGACGGTCGTATCGATCTGTGGCAGCGGGTGTTTTCTGAGCAAGTACATGAACCTGCAGATTTGCTGTTTGGCTGGGGTTTAGGGCTAAGTTCCAATACCATCAATATTCTCTATGGTGCTGAGCATTTTAAAGGGCAATTTGATTCTGATAGCCTTTATTTATACCTGTTGAATGGTTATGGTCTAGTCGGTTTGCTGGCGTATGTTTTCTTTCTATGGATAACGACAAGGATGTCTGCCCATCCTAAAAAGGGAATGGTGGTGATGTTTATCTTCGTTGCTGGGCTGACATTCAATATGTGGGAGTATTTTCCACAAAATGCAATGCTGATGTTTCTTTGGGGAACCGTATTAGGATATGGTTTAGTTTCTGAAATGGCTAACCCAATTGCATCGGGTTCTTATTATCACTCATCATGACAACGAGCCTTCAAATGAAAACTACCTTGTTCGGTGCGTTGAAACAAAAAAAAATATTCGGTGATGCGTTTTGGGCGTTGTTTGGACAATTGGCATCTGCTATTGCGTTGTTGGCGGGTACGAGAATCCTGACCGAACTGGTAACACCTAATATCTATGGACAAGTCGCGTTGTTGAATGGTTTCGTTGCACTAGGCGTTGCACTTTTTTCTTACCCTTTTATTTGTGCGGGTATGAGAATGTTACCAGAATGCCTGAACATTGGAGAACGTACATATTTGTATGGGGTTGTGGCAAACTTGACCACTCGTTCAACGGTTTTGGCGATAGGGTTACTCATGTTAGGCGGTGCTTTATATAGTTATCTCAAGCACAGCGATATTGAGCTGTTTATGCTTGCAGGTATTCTGCTGGCAGTCACCGTTCGGCGCGAACTGGGCATACAATTACTGATAGGTGAGCGTAAGCAACGCGGCGCAAGTCTATGGCAGACCAGTGACAGTATTCTGCGCCCATTGTTGGCGATCTCGTTGGTATGGTGGGGAGGCGCAGAGACCGAATGGGTGTTGCTAGGTTACATCTTGGCAAGTATGTTCTCGAATATGGTTTGGATGTTTGTGCAAGGCATAAAATCCGATAAAAACAAGCACCCCACCAGCATTGCACATAATTTTAAAACTGAGGTATGGACTTATGCCTTACCGCTAATTCCAATGGAATTGATATTTTGGGTGAATGGTTTAGGTGATCGCTATGTTATTAGCTATTTTATGACGGCTGCGGAGGTGGGTTTATATGCAGCGACTTACATGATAATCAACGAAGCGTTTAATCGTAGCGCAATGGTTTTGTTACGTACCTTTCAGCCAGTTTATTTTCAGTGCTTTTCCCAAAAACAGTTTAAGGAAGGATTCAGAATATTATGGATATGGATAACTTGTGTTATCGCGTTAGGTATTATCGGCGTGTCGTTATTACTGATTACCAAAGACTGGGTGGCTTTTTGGGTACTTGCAAAATCTTATCATTCGGGAGTTGAGTTGATGCCTACTATCGCTATTGGATGTGCGTTACATGCGTTGGGAGGCGTGCTGGCTCAACCCTTGTTAGCGAATAAACGAACCCAGTTGTTATTGTTGGGGCGCGTATGCGGGGCAGTGACGGCGATCATCAGCATTCCGCTGATGGTGAAAAATTTCGGTTTGCCTGGGGCCGCCATGGCCAACCCCGTCTATTTCGGTGTTGAGGCGTTGATTCTGGTAATGCTGGCAAAACCATGGCGGCAAATTCACTTTGAGAATAAGGATGTAATAGAGCCAGCTGAAGATGAAAAAGTAAATATAAGGGTTACTGCCTGAATTATGGATAGGATAACTTCTCATTGCCTACCAGCAGAATTCAGAGCCAAATCGGTTTAGGTTTTTAACCAAATTTTTAGTTAACAGTTTATCGAGGAATGCTATGACGGATACATCACCAGTTTCAGACACTTATGGCGATATTTTACACGAATGTGTGAGCTGTGGGGGAGAAAAAATAACATATTGGGGTCAGAAAAACTTTCAATATACTGAAGGCACGAAACAACAAGAATTTCAAATATACCGTTGTGAAAGCTGTCGAACTGGCTTCTTAAATCCGCCTCCTCATGTGCAATTGTTAAAATCAATTTATCAATACTCAGGTCAGGCTCTTACTAAAGCTATAACGCTGGAGGACGTGCTGGCAAGAGAAACCCAGTTTCCCAATTGCAAAGTGGATGCAGAGCGTATGAGTCATAATGCTGACTGGTTCAATATCTCGGGGTATGGCAAGGCTCTTGATATTGGTTCAGGCTTTGGTTTTTACACACAGGCACTTAGAAAATTGGGCTATCGGACAGTCAGCATCAATCCTGGTAAATACGAAAACGAAGTGTTCAAAAATTTAAATGGCGATGAACCGCTCGACTTGCTATTCGAAGAATACAAATCATCCGAACAGTTTGGAGTAGTGATAATGTCGCAGGTATTGGAGCATCTTCTTGAGCCAGACCAAGCGATAAACAAGGTGGCTGGTCTGCTGGCATCAGGTGGTATTTTGGCTTGCGCCGTACCTAATTATGATTCAATTTTAGTTAAATTGTTTGGTACGAAAGATAACGCTTGTTTATGGGTACCTGAGCATGTCAATTATTTTACCGAGAATGGCTTAAGAACCTTGGTGGAGCGAAATGGTTTTAGTGTTGTTAAGATAGAGCAAATAACTCGGATCCCATTCAATGCGTTATCCAAAAGGTTACGACTGAAAGGAAGACCAGCAGTCATTACTGACGCTTTGGTAAAGTTTTTGCAAATACCATTTGCCAGTTTGATGCATTACTTCGAACTAGGCATTTATATCAATTTATACGCAATCAAAAAATAAAAACGCGATTTGTCTCCTTACAAGATTGTTAAATAACTCATATGCTAACAGTTGTTATTTTGACCAAAAACGAGCAAGCTAATCTGCCAGTTTGTCTAGCGGCTATCCCTGAACGCTATCCCATTGTGATAGTGGACTCGGGAAGTACCGATGATACTGTAGCCATTGCCAATAGCCGAGCTTGCCGAATTTATAGGAATCCATGGTCTGGTTTTGCCGATCAACGCAACTTTGCCATCAATCAATGCGATATAAGTACGCCATGGATATTGTTCGTCGATGCTGATGAAATCTATCCTCAGGCGTTTTACAACTGGTTTGAAACGGGGATGAAGGAAACCAATTTGCTTGATGTGCTGATGGTACCGTCAATACTTTATCTTCGCGGCAAACGCCTAAATCATGCTCCTGGCTATCCAATTTATCATCCAAGACTGGTACGTAAAGATACGACTCGCTTTGTCCAAAACCACACTGGACATGGCGAAGCCGTGATCAATACATGTCGAATCGGATATTCCGCCATTCCCTATGAACACTATTTTTATCATGGAGAGATCATCGAATGGATGCATAAACATATTGATAAGGCAGCGCAAGAGGTGGAACTCCAGCCTACGAAGGATGCAGTGATGACAACACGTGGGAGGTTAAGCGTTTTATTGGGACGATCCTGGCTTAGGATTCTTGCCCGTTTTTTATACCACTTCATATTTCGAGGTGGTTTTTTGGATGGAGTTGCAGGATTAGAGTTTGCTCTCATGTTTACATGGTATGAGGCAACGATCTATGTGCAGGCAAAAGCTGGTATTCAGGCAAGGTGATTAATATGAAAGTTTCGCTTGTTTTGGCAACGTTGGGAAGAGACGTGGAAGTGGCGGATTTTTTGAAGGCTCTGCTGTTCCAAACTTATAAAGACTTCGAGTTAATCATCATTGATCAAAATAAGGACGGTAAAATTGATACCATTGTTGAGACGTTCATGAGTTGCCTCGATTTGAAGCATGTGAAAGTGGACTTTACAGGTAATGCTAGAGCCAGAGACTACGGTATAGGCTTGGCTCAAGGCAGAATCATTGCATTTCCCGATGACGATTGCACTTATGATAAAGATGTTCTGGAAAAAGTAGTCGCTGAGTTTGCGAGGAGCAAAAATCTCTCGATCATAGTTGCGGGTTCTTATGATTTTTCATCCAGCCGATTTAGTATTGGGGTGAACAGTAGCAAAGCGCAGTATTTTTCTCGCTTCAATATGATGGGTGTTGAGTTCACGCAGTTTTTTGATCTGAACAAGATAGATCGCAAGCAATTTTATTTGGATCACGATTTTGGAATCGGATCCAAATATTCTGGTGGCGAGGGTTTTGAGCTTTTGTATCGTTTACTTCGGGCTGGCAGTTCGGCATTTTATACCCCCGAAATTAAGATTTATCACCCAAATAAAGATCACTACAAACTAGGAACTGGAAGAATGCTGATGTATTCCACGGGGGTTGGGGCTTACATTAGAAAATTCGCCAATCAGCACGATGTGTTTATTCTGTATTACATTGTTCGCAAGATGTTTGTCGTCCCCGTTCTCAAAATGATATTGGCCTTAGTTTTGTTGAACCCGAAAAAATTGGCTTATTCTTTTTACAACCTTGTCGGTATTTGGCGCGGGTTTCTGGAGTATGGGAAAGGTAACACAAGATGAGAGAAAAGCCGTCGGTCACTAGTGTCTTTATTTATTTGTAAACAGTTTCAGGAGAAATATTATGGATGTAGGTATTGTTACTACGCATATACCACCAGCTAAAGGTTACGGCGGGGTATCCGTTACAGCCAGTGTTTTAACTAAGGCTTGGGCGGAACAAGGGCATAAAATGGTGTTGGTTGCGTCTGACGAGTCGATGGCTGGTCGCATGAGACCTGAGCAGGTGTGTCTTGGTGAGCAGGTGAATGTCAGGCTGTATCATTGTTACGGATTAAGGCGTTGGGGATTTGGACTAGGTGCAATCCCAAAGCTATTTAAATTATGTATGCAGGCACCAGTGGTCTATATCCACGGTATTGCAACGTGGCCGTCTACGCTTGCGGCTATGTTTTGTGTTTTGCTGCGTCGCCCGTTTATGGTGGCTGTGCATGGCGGACTGATGCCTGAGCATGTCGATCTGATACGGAGAGAAAAATATCATAAGTGGCTGTACTATCGATGGCTGACTTTTCCGACCCTGCGTAGTGCTATCGCCGTGCATTGCACCAGCAAAACAGAGGTTGAAGGCGTACGCAACGTACTGGGTGAAGACGCTCGTATACTGCTGGTTCCTAACGGCATTGACAGTCGAGATTTTACAGTAGCCCAATATCCTACAGAGGAAGGCATGAATATTTGCTTTCTAGGACATATTCAACAAGAAAAAGGCATCAATGCATTTATTAGAGCATGGTTGAAAGTCCGCAAGCCCGCAGATCGTTTGGTGATCGCTGGCAGAAGCGTGGATGGCTCCTATTTTGAAGAATTTCAGGCACTGGTCAAACAGGCTCATGGAGCTATCAGTTATCTAGGTTATCTGGAGCGAGGCGAAGTGATGGAGCTGTTAGCGACCAGCCATTTTCTGGTGTTGCCTTCGGGCTTGGAGGCGGCGGGCGGCATGCGCGAGAACTTTGGTAATGTGGTGGCCGAAGCCATGACTTCTGGACGCCCAGTATTGGTAGCCAGAGGCTTGGCATGGGATCATCTGGAATCATTTGGGGCTGGCTTTGTTTTCGATAGATGTGAGGCTTCTGTATGCGAAGTGTTGTGTAAAGCGCAATCACTGGATAGCTCGGAATGGGAACGGATGTCATGGAATGGTCGGCGATATGTCGAACAACAGCTCGATCCTATCAAGCTTGGTGATAAAATCTGGCAGGTGTTGAAGAGGCATGATCAAGCTAATCTTCCACAACAACTGGTCGAGGGGGCTTAGTATGAGTAAGGTAGGGCTTATCGTTCCCACTCTAAATGCTGGCAGCCTATGGGAATCCTGGCTTAAAGCTTTCGAACAACAGACTCGAAAACCAGATTGTCTTTTGGTGATCGACTCTTCGTCTAGCGATGACACTGTAGTCTTGGCGTACGCCCACGGCTTTGATGTGCAAGTGATTCCTAAATCGGAGTTTAATCACGGCGGCACTCGCCAACTTGGTGTAAATACGCTGTCAGCAGTGGATATTATAGTATTCCTGACTCAGGATTCTTTATTAGCCAGACCCGATGCGATCGAACAGCTATTAGCGACGTTCGCTGATGAACAAGTCGGTGCAGCTTACGGACGCCAGCTTCCACATCGGAATGCGAGACCGATTGCCGCTCACGCTCGTCTTTTTAATTATCCAGCTGAAAGCCAGTTACGCAGCCTAGAAGATCGAGTACGCTTTGGTATCAAAACGGTGTTTATATCTAATTCTTTTGCCGCTTATCGGCGCAACGCATTGATGCAGGTAGGCGGCTTCCCCGTCGACACCATCATGAATGAAGACACCTATGTGGTTGGAAAGATGCTGATAGGCGGCTGGAAGATTGCTTATTGCACCGATGCCATAGTATTTCATTCTCATAACTACAGTTTCCTAGACGAATTTAAGCGTTACTTCGATATCGGTGTCTTCCATACCTGTAGTTCGTGGCTACAACAGACATTTGGCGGAGCATCTGGTGAAGGTCTGCGCTTTGTGATCTCGGAAATGCACTATCTGATAAAATATGCTCCTTGGCTAATTCCCTCCGCAGCACTGCGGACAGGATTGAAGTGGCTGGGATTCAAGCTGGGTACCCTGCATCAAGGACTACCGCCAGCCATGCGTAGATGCTTTAGTTTGCATAAAAATTACTGGTTTCGCACCTTATCATAAGTTTATTAGGTGAAAAAAGCTGCGTATTCGTATTTTTCAGAGATCATTGCAGTTAGGTACGGGAGATTCGCCGTTATTATAAAAAATTGGGTATTAAATCTAACTTGGAAATTTAGAAGCTGTTTGAAAAGTCTTAACCAAAGGATGGCTAGAACGAAATTAAAGATTTACTGCCTTTGGCAAAACCAGATAGGCAACCTTGCACCATCAGTGTAAAGTTGGTTTTAAACGCGATTTTATGTGGTCAAAAGGGTTTTCAATGACGATTCTTACCGTCCTATTTTTGATATTAGTCAACGAATTACAGTTATTAACGCAATTGGGGAAACAATAGCATATAGCAGAAAATTCATAATGCGCTAAGAGTGCAGTTACACCGAAAAAGTGGAAAACATAAGCATCCAACGGCGGGTTGTATTGATAGTTAAAGCATTAAAACCACGTCAGTGGGTGAAATCAGAAATATATAATGCGGGTAAGAAAATCAAGGGTCGCAAACGCCATATTTTAGTTGATACGATGAGATCGATATTGTGGTTGTGCTGGGGACAATACTGCCGTTCAGTATAGAAATAGGGTTAAATGTCTACTTGCAAAGCTCGGTGGAACTTGTAAAAAGTTGCATAAAATTAGATTGACGGCGAGTATAGCGGAATGGGTTACAACGCGGTTTAGCGGTGCTTTTATGTTCTAAAGAACATAAAGGGTTTGTTTTTTACTGCCAAGGCGTGGCGTTGGGTGGTGGAAATTTTGTATGACTGAATTTACAACGTCGTTTGAGTAAGGATTATGAAAAATTAACCGCTTCTTAATCGGCTAGCCTAGACTTTTCAAACAGCTTCTTAGGAACGTGAATGAAATAATATTTTCAAGTTGTAGTCTGAGTTGAACATTGTAAATCCCAGCACAAGTGGTACGGATAACTGGAATTACGCTATTGTTGCATATCAGCCTGTAAGCCATAGTTGTTAATTTTTAATATTGCATTAAGCTTCATACTATTAAACTATTTTTACACAATGGGTGTTCAGCTATAACGATGACTTACGTCAAAACGTTTCTTTACAATCAAATAAACATGTCAAACTCAACATCATCAGTCATCCAATTGCTAGGGATGATACTGTTTAGCATCTTAATCAGTGGTTGCCAACATCTGGTATTTTCTCCCGATGAACATGTAACCATAGCGACTCCTGAGGATCAAACGCCGCAAACCAAAACTATAGAAACCCATGAATTTCAGTTATCTGACGGTCAAAATATGGTTGGTACAATTGCTGCAATCAACACGCGTGAAGATGACACACTGTCTGACATTGCCCGACATTTTGGTTTAGGTTTTAATGATATTAGCAAAGCCAATCCTACTATTAGTCCCTGGACACCTAAGCTGAGTAGCCGCGTAATATTGCCTTTACAATTTATTCTCCCAGATGCTCCACATAAGGGCATTATTTTAAATCTGGCAAATATGCGCTTATTTTACTATCCCAAACAGCAGCCAGATAAGGTGTTCACTTATCCCGTTGGTATTGGTCGTCAAGGATGGAATACGCCGATGGGATTAACCAGTATCGTCGCTAAAAAAGCTAACCCGACTTGGGTTGTACCCGAATCCATTCACCAAGAGCATTCAGAAAAAGGTGACTCATTACCTAATGTAGTACCCGCAGGTCCCGATAATCCATTGGGACTCTACGCAATGCGCCTCGGTTTTCCCCGTTATTTGATACATGGAACCAACAAACCTTATGGCATCGGTATGCAAGTAAGCCACGGTTGTGTCCAGCTTTATCCAGAGGATATTGAGATGCTGTTTAAGAAAGCTTCGGTAGGAATGCCAGTGCAGATAATTCACCAGCCCTATCTGACAGCTTGGCATCAGGATATGCTTTATCTTGAAGCCAACGAACCGCTCCAAAAATCGACAAATGATAAATCTCAGCTAAAAAAACAGTTACACCAGATTAGCTCCAAAAAACACGTTTCTATCGATTGGAAGAAAGTTGATCTCATTATTCAACGATCGGATGGCATTCCTGAACCAATTCTTGTGCAAAGTCCAGATGAAGCAGATATATTGGCAAATGCTATGCAATTGGAACACCCTGAACAACTCTATCAACAACCTATTGTTGGAGAATTAAAGGATAATGACTGGTCGATTTTGGTGGCTAGCTTCGATAACGAAATAGAGGCGCAAAAACTAGCAACAATGCTCAATCATCAGGGTCCCATTATTCCTGCGCGTAAAATTCAGAAAGACAACACCTACCATGTCATCGCTGGACCATTTAAAAACAAAAAGGAAGCAAAAGCCATTGCAAAACGCCTTCGTATGGATTTTGAACTTGATGTTGAACCTTCAAAGCCCCAGTTAATTTCAGAAAATTAGCAAGGTAATCCTAGACAGGGCAAACACAGAATTCGGAAAAAAATAGTATAATCTTGCCCAGATTTCAAGCGACTTTTTTAGCTTCAAAAGCTTCTGGGCTAATATAGCCATATTTGGAGTGAAGTCTTTTGCAAGTGTAATACACTTCAATATATTATTTTATTTGAACACTTGATACTTGGCATCTGAGCGATTTTGAAACTGTTCACGATGAACTGTTTGGACTTTAAAACTGTGGTTCTAACTTTCCATAGTCACATTGTCATAACAGTCGCCTTTCTTACTCATACTGCAAATCAATTGGTGCTGACAGAAAAGTTTCTGGTAATCGAGCGGCTGAACACAATACTGTCTGCCTCTATCAGAATGAATAATCACACCTTTTGGCATATGACGATGCCATAACGCCATCATCAAGGCATCACAAACAGAGATGCGGTCATACGTTAGGCGATTGCCCAGCCAATCACTCATCGTGAATAAGACTCAAGTATCATTGCCAAATACAGCCAGTCTTCTTCTGTCCAGATATAGGTAATATCAGATACCCATTTTTGATCAGACGAATCTGCTTCAAAGTTCTAGTTCAATAGATTCGGTGCTGCTGGTAATGAGAGATTACTGTTCGAGGTGGCTTTGTATTTCTTAGCGGTTTTTATTCGCCCGCCATTACTTCTTATAATTCTGGCTGCTCGGTGCCGACTGACCAATTTACCTTCCTCTTAGAGTCGGAGTCGGTGCGTGATTCTGCACGGTGCAGGACACCCTTTCTCATCATCAAAGATACGTTTAATGTCATTGGCCAGCGATTGATTGGCGCGGATTCTATCCAAAATCGGTAACGACTTCACCCGTTTTAGATGTACACAGGTCGATGTCGTAAATTAATACCGCCAAAGCCCCTAATTTCAATATGTTCGCTTTGGGCTAAGCATCAGACATCTGTTCTAGGATACAATTAACAGCCAGTTCTACATTTCTTATTTGAAGTTCAGGTAATTTCTCATTGAGCGAACACACCAGCTCTAATTTAACCACTACTTTAATCGCTTATTAATAGCATACTTAATTTTAGGCAGGTTACAGAGCTGTCGATTGCTGCACTTATTAAATAATCAGATACCTTAACTCTAAGACTTGTCTGGGTGCGTCTCGGCAGATAATGGATTATCAGAAAGATAATACACACTCTCTCCGACTGGCAAGCTAATAGTCAAGCTTTTCTACACATATCTTCATCTAATCTTAATCAAACCTACAGGCTTCCTCTCATATTGTTTATGTAAACTTTACGCAGTCGGTAGGTAACTTACGCTTAAAACTGTTTGACATTAAGTATCAATGAATAAAGAATAACAACCTTAGTGCTGCTTGATTAAATTTACCCTTCTAATAATCTTTTATAGTAATAATCTTAAATGCGGAAAAATAATATGAAAAAAGTAATAAAATTATCAATGATTGCTCTAACTTACAGTCTGGTTACGGCTTGCGCAACCACTTCAGATGTTGAAAATTTACAATCACAAGTAAGTGGCTTGGATACTTCTATTAAACAAGCATCAGCTGATTCAGCCAGCGCACAAACTACAGCTGCTGATGCAGCTACAAAGGCACAAGCCGCAGAAGCCGCAGCCAATCACGCAGCTCAACTATCTCAAGATGCCAATGATAAAATGGATAAAAAATTCAAAAGATCAATGAGGAAATAAGGATGGTAACAGTAGGCTTCTATTAAAGTCTTTTGCTCTTCATCGTTTAGTTTGGTGATGGATTTCATTTGGTCTGGTGTGTTTATTTTATAGCTTGACACCATCAAATGATATTCCAAAAAACTTTCGTCTATCTACTTATAAGTCTCATCCATACGACATGAGCATGCCTACACCATGCATACTGGCAGTTTTTAGCCTTCAAAGCCAGAGTAGGAAAATAACTGACCACCCACTGATTGAGTGTGGCGTGATTCACTTTAAACACCTGTATTTCTTCTAGGTCTCGATAGAAAATGCATAACGGACGTAGAAGAAAACAGCCAAAATGAGCAGAGAAAAGCCACAAAGCTACCCAGCAGAATTTAAAGCATCTGCGGTAAAAATGGCAACGGAGTCGGATAAACCTGTGGTGGATATTGAGAAGGACGTAGGAATAAACGCCAATACGTTGCATAATTAGACATATAAATATAACAGAGTACAAACTACGGATAAGCCAGTCCACACCGATGAACATCTGAAAGCAACTGAAGAAAGAAAACACTCGCCTAGCGGAGGAGAGGGGCTGTTGGACAAGGTGGCTGCGTACTTTGCCAAGGAACAAAAGTAAAGTACGCGTGGATGAAAGAACATGAATCAAAATTTACCATGCCGCTAATATGTGACCTCCTGCAAGTAAGGCATATTACGACTATGCGTGGTTAAAGCGCGAGCCTAGCGTTCTTAAAAAACAGGATGTTCTGTGACTAATCTTATACACAGCGAATTTAACAAAAGTCGGGCGACTTACAGGACACACTGTCTCAAAAAAGTAGTTTATGAGTCACGAAAAATCAGTCAGTCAGCGGCGCATTGGACGCTGAATGCGAGAGGCAGATTTAGCCTGTAAAACCAAGTACAATTTGTCAATTGCGCCTATACCCCACTGGATAGACAGTTCGACACGTAGGAACTCCATCAAATGTATGTGAGTGACCATCACCTCCTTTCACACTCAGGAAGATGGGCTATAATTTGGCAGTAGTGATAGACTTGCTTGAAAAAACAGATTGTTTTTCTGGTCAAGCGTTTAATCCAAATCCAAAGATTCAAGTTGTTACGTTCTATTTTTTGAATGTTTTGTTTGCCTACTTCATGTTATTCAGCCTGTAAATGGCGGTTATCAGCCCCTTCAGTTATCGGTATAGTATCGTGTGATTTTGAAGGGATGAAGTAAGACTTGTATTTGTTTGAATACCTGACTTTGCGTTTATATCTGCGTTTATATCTAAGATAGTCGCCAATACGGTACTAGTGGCATGATCAATGGCATAGCATAACCATCGTCGCTCAGAGATAAGACCACAGCTCATCCATTTCAGTCTCACAGACCGCTTCCAATCTCACTTCGTTTCCGTCTGATTGAGATAACGTAGCCAGTATCGGATTAACTTGTGTCAGTACAGCGGACTTTTTTAGCTTGCTGACACCGTTCACGCTCTGTGTCCTGAATACCGCTACTACATACACAAGCCTTTTAACGCTTAGCTTATAGGCAAGGCATAAGTCAGCAGAAAGGTTTTTGTTGAACAAACCTCATTATGGCAACAATACTGATGTGTCCCTTGCTCCGTACAACCAGATTTGTTGATCTTATTGCTGCTACAGTTTGGACAGTCGATTTCTTGATAATATGTCAACACCTTAATAATAAAGTAAACTACAAACTACAGCTTTGACCCACTACTAACTCGCCCTCGCTTAACTCAATAATTACGTTGTACTGAGAATTTTGCCAATAAAGTTAATGCCGTTTTATAGTCTGAATCAGGTAACACGTTGAGTGCATCTATTGCTTTTTGTGCTGCTTCATCAGCACGTTGTTCAGTATAATCAATCGCCTTAGTTCGTTTTACCACGGCATAAACTTCATTAAATGCCTCACGCTTACCATTCTTAATAGCATCAATAATAATGTCGGCTTCGGCTGGCGTACCGTTTTGAATTGCGTAAATTAGTGGTAATGTAGGCTTACCTTCCGCTAAATCATCACCTAAATTTTTGCCTAGTTCTTCTGTAGTTGCTTTGTAATCCAACGCATCGTCAATCAACTGAAACGCAATACCTAACTGTTGACCATATTGAGCCAAACTTTCCTCTACCTCAGCCGTTGTATCGGCAAGCACTGCGCCTAGGCGCGTGGCAGCACTAAATAAAATAGCGGTTTTACGCGCAATCACTTCCAAATATTTTGCTTCAGTGGTTTCAGGATTATTGCAATTTAATAATTGTAAGACCTCACCTTCAGCAATCGCGGTGGTGGTTTTAGACAGAATTTCCATTACTCGCATATTGCCAGTGCGCACCATCATTTCAAATGCACTGGAATACAAATAATCACCAACTAACACGCTAGCCGCATTCCCCCAAACTGCATTCGCTGATTCTTTGCCACGTCTTAAATCAGATTCATCCACCACATCATCATGCAGTAAAGTCGCAGTATGAATAAACTCAATCACTGCCGCCAGTATCAAATGGTTATCGTTGACCCCACCTAACGCTTTAGCAGCGAGTAGCAATAACATAGGACGCAAGCGTTTACCGCCATTGCCAACAATGTAATGCCCCATCTGGTTAATGAGAATTACATCAGAACTTAGCTCATTAATAATGAGCTGATCGACTGCTTTAGCCTCGATTGCAGTTAAATTCTTAATTGAATCAAAATCAATCGGCGAGATATTTTGTGATGCCATTATTGCGAGCTACATAGTAAGTTTCGGCGAGTTTCATAGTAAAAACTGTGAAACACAAATTAATCACGCCATTATAGCGCAATGAAAAGCTAACTGACCATGCTATTGAATAAACTACGGTGGTGTCAATAACCTTCTTGTGTTATCCTAACCAAGTGTGGTCGGTCGGTTTTTATTGACGCGACTTTGGTTTAAAAATATAATCCTCTGTTCACTTTTAACAGATTATGCTTGATGGAGCTTGCGCCGATGTATGCGGTAATTCAAACAGGTGGTAAACAGTACCGTGTGGAAGAAGGTACTTATTTAAAAATAGAAAAACTGGAGCTAGGCACAGGCGACAGCATTGAATTTGATAAAGTGCTGATGATTGAATCAGACGGTAATGTTCAAGTCGGTTTGCCTTTTATCGAAGGCGGCAAAGTGACAGCAACCGTGTTGTCTCAAGGCAGACACAAAAAAGTCAAAATTATTAAATTCAGAAGACGTAAGCACCACATGAAACAAATGGGGCATCGTCAATATTACACAGAAGTCCAGATTACTGGTATTTCTGCTTAACTAGGAGTTAAAAATGGCTCATAAGAAAGCTGGTGGTAGTACGCGAAACGGACGCGACTCTAATGCCAAACGCCTAGGCGTTAAAAAATTCGGTGGCGAATTAGTCGCGGCAGGTAACATTATTGTGCGTCAACGTGGCACACATTTTCACGCAGGTGACAATGTCGGTATCGGCAAAGACCACACTTTGTTTGCAACCGCAGAAGGCAAAGTGGTTTTTAAGGTTCAAGGACCTAACAACCGCAAATTTGTCAGTATCGTTGCAGCATAAAACTAAGCTGTCGCTCAAGCGACAACCTAAGTTATCAAAAAGCTCCTCCCTGTGTGGTAGGGGCTTTTTTTGTTTTTATCGGTTAGATTTGAGTAAGTTATGAAATTTGTTGACGAAGTACAGGTGCGTGTTGAAGCGGGTGATGGCGGTAATGGCGCGGTTGGTTTTCGGCGTGAAAAATACATTCCAATGGGCGGTCCTGACGGTGGTGATGGCGGTGACGGTGGCTGTGTGTATTTAATTGGCGTAGAAAATATCAACACTCTCGTTGATTTTCGTTACCACACCGTGCATAGAGCGCAGCGTGGACAAAACGGCAGCGGTCGCCAATGCACAGGCAGAAAAGGCGAAGATTGCTACGTTTCTGTCCCCTTAGGCACACAAGTGTTCGATGCGAATACCGACGAACTTATTGGCGACATCACCAAAGTCGGCGAAACCTTATTAGTCGCACAAGGTGGCTTTCATGGCTTAGGCAATACCCGTTTTAAAAGCAGTATTAACCGTGCGCCACAACACGGCAGCAAAGGCTCAGAAGGCGAACATCGCTTATTAAATTTAGCCTTAACCCTGATTGCCGATGTTGGCTTATTAGGAATGCCCAACGCAGGAAAATCCAGCTTAATCCGCGCAGTTTCCTCAGCTACCCCCAAAATCGCTGATTATCCTTTTACTACCTTATATCCAAATTTAGGCGTAGTGCGTGTTGATGATTTACGCAGTTTCGTTATTGCTGACATTCCTGGTGTTATCGAAGGTGCGGCAGAAGGTGCAGGTCTTGGCTTACAATTTCTCAAACACCTATCACGGACAGGCTTATTACTGCACGTCCTCGACATCGAACCTTATGAAAGTTCAGAATCACCCGTGCAAGCGGCACAAAAAATCACCCGTGAAATTGAAAAATGGAGTGAAGATTTAGCTCACAAACCACGCTGGTTAGTGTTAAACAAAATCGACCGCGTGTTAGATGAAGAACTTGAAGCTCATTGCCAAGCAATTATTAACGAACTGAACTGGACAGCTCCCGTCTTTAAAATCTCTGCTATCAATGGCGAGGGTACGAAAGAATTAACGTTTGCTATCATGGACTTTTTAGAGCAACAACGGCAACAACCAGCCTAACAGCGTCTCTCGCATCAGGAGCCTATTGCAATGATTAAAGTCATGAGTTTCAACATACGCTATGGCTTAGCTGCCGATGGAATAAACCATTGGCAACATAGAAAAGCCTTAGTCGCTGACCGCATTTACGCATTTGCTCCTGACTTACTCGGTCTTCAAGAATGTCTCGATAATGAACAGGCTGAGTTTATTCGTAATACCTTATCTGACTACTCATTTTATGGTGTACACCGCGAAGGCGTAGGCGAAAGCGCGTTAGAAATGGCACCCTTGCTCTGGGAAACCAGCGCGTTTCAACTGCTAGAACAGGAACATTTCTGGCTAAGCCAAACGCCAGACATAGCGGGTAGTAAAGGCTGGGATGGTGATTTTCCGCGTACCTGTACTTGGGTTAAATTACTGCACCGTGCATCCAATAAAACCTTGGTTTATTTAAACACCCATTTTGATTACCAGCCCATCGCCATGCTGGAATCGGCAAAACAACTACAACAATGGATACAGCAAACAGTGCAAGACTGTCCATTGATAGTGACTGGCGATTTTAACAGCGAAAAAAATTCGTCTATGTTTCAGATACTCACAGAAAACGGACTGTTATTTGATGCACATCAACATTCAGCTAATAAAGGCACATTCCACGAATTTGGCAAACTCCGTAAACCAGAAACGCTGGATTGGGTACTGCATTCCAAACACTTTACCGCCCTTGATTGCAATATTGATCAATACCATGAAGGTGCGTTATACCCTTCTGATCATTACCCAATCACAACAGTGCTGGATTGGAAAGACTAAATAGACAATGACACAAAAGACAACACTAAGGCTATGTCAACATTAAGCAAACTCACTATTAAAGGTTATAAATCAATTCAGAATTTGGAATTGTTTGAATTGACTAATCTTAATATATTGCTGGGTGCAAATGGCGCGGGTAAAAGTAATTTTATTTCGGTGTTTAAATTACTGGCTAATATGTATGCACAGAACTTACAACTCTATGTACAGAAAAATGGCGGGGCGGATGCGTTATTGCATTATGGGAGAAAGAAAACTCAAGAAATAAATATGGAATTTTATTTTGGATGTAATGGTTATGTTTTTGATTTAATACCGACAGTTGATAATAGGCTTATTTTTAAAAATGAGTTTCTTTGGTATCACAATGGCAATAAAAATTATAAGGATGGCTGTTATCGGAATATTAGTAATAGCGGAAATCAAGAAGCCACATTAAAAAATTCATCAGAAAAAATAGCTGAATATGTTAGACCAGCTATTGAAAGCTGGCGCGTTTATCATTTTCACGATACCAGCGATACTGCCTCAGTTAAACTACCTCATAAAGTTACTGATAATTTAAGGCTTAAAACTGATGCTGCCAATTTAGCGGCGTTTTTAAAATTTTTAAAAAAACGACATCCCAAAAACTACCAGCAAATTGTTAATACTATTCAATTAGTCGCACCTTTCTTTTCTGATTTTGTTAATCGGGACAATGAAGAGAATATCCAACTGGAATGGTTTGAAAAAGGCGATTTAGATACGCCATTTAAAGCCCATGTTTTATCCGATGGCACATTACGTTTTATGTGTTTAGCAACCTTATTGCTACAGCCGTTTCAATTAATGAATGACACAATACTCATTGATGAACCTGAATTAGGCTTGCACCCTTACGCCTTAGCTGTATTAGCTGATTTAATTAAACGAGCGGCAGAAAGAAAACAATTAATTATTTCTACTCAATCGGTGGATTTAATCGAACACTTTTCAGCTAACGATATTATTGTGGTGGATAGAGTCAATGACGCTTCCACATTTAAACGGCTTGATGAAGAACAATTAAAAGACTGGCTAGAAGATTATACGCTAGGCGAATTGTGGAAACAAAACATTATCGGCGGGAGACCGTCTCGATGATACGCGGTTATGTAGTTTGTGAAGGGCAGACTGAGGAAACTTTTGTCAAAACTGTAATTAAGCCGATTTTGTCCTCACAGCAAATTTTTTTAGAACCAGTTACAGTTTCAACATCAAAAGGTTATAAAGGTGGTGCTTTAAGTTATGATAGAGTAAGGCGTTATATTCTTAACTTACTTAAACAAGAAAATAATACTTTTGTCACCACGTTTTTTGATTTATACGCATTAGATAATACCTTTCCAAATTTCTCAGAAAGCCAAAAACAAACCGATATTTATCAAAAAGTGGATCAACTTGAACAGGCTTTTAAAGAAGATATAACCAAAGAAAATTCATCTTTTACACCACGTTTTTTTCCTTATATTCAGCCTCATGAATTTGAAGGCTTATTATTTTCGGATATTGCCCAATTAACCGCTATTGAAACAGTTTGGCAAATATCAACCAAGCGTTTACAAGCTGTTCGTAATAATGCAGAAACGCCCGAACATATTAATAATGGCTATGAAACTAAACCATCGGCACAATTAGCAAGCCATTTAAGTAATCCTAATTATCGCAAAACATTACACGGCACATTAGCGATTGAGGCAATTGGAATTGATAGATTACGAATAGAATGTCGTCATTTTAATGACTGGTATAATCAATTACTGACAATAACAGGGAACACAATCCGTGAGTAGAACAAATTTTCGCAATGCAAAGCGCGTGGTGGTTAAAATCGGTAGCTCTTTACTGACTAAAGGCGGTAAGGGCTTGGATAAAACGGCTATTGCTGAATGGGTAGCACAAATGGCGGCATTGAAACATCAAGACATTGATGTGATTTTGGTGTCTTCGGGTTCAGTAGCTGAAGGCGTTGTGCGTTTGGGATTAAAATCCCGGCCTAGCGCATTGCATGAATTACAAGCCACTGCCGCTGTCGGGCAGATGGGGTTGGTGCGGGTATTTGATGATAATTTTCAGCAACATGGACTTCATGCTGCGCAAGTGTTATTGACCCATGATGATTTATCGGATAGACAGCGTTATTTGAACGCGCGTAGTACCTTATTAACTTTGCTGAAATTTGGCGCAGTGCCTGTTATAAATGAAAATGACACAGTGGCCACGGAAGAAATTCGTTTTGGCGATAATGATACTCTCGCCGCGCTGGTGGCTAATTTAGTCGAAGCAGATTTTTTGATTATTTTAACCGACCAAAAAGGTTTATACACGGGCGATCCTAGCGTTTATCCCGATGCCACGTTAATTTCTGAAATCAGTGTGAATGATGAACGCTTAAATTCTATGGCAGGTGATAGCCGTAGTGGTTTAGGACGCGGCGGAATGTTTACCAAAGTCAGAGCAGCACGATTAGCGGCGCGTTCAGGTGCAGCAACGGTGGTGGTTGCAGGTGTGGCAGAACAAGTGATTACCGAAGTGATTGCAGGAGCAGAATTAGGAACACATTTCGTGCCTGACGTAGAACCGTTAGTAGCTAGAAAACGCTGGTTAGCTGGGCAATTGCAAGTCAAAGGTCAATTGGTATTGGATGCAGGCGCGGTAAGAGTGTTGCAAAATGACGGTAAAAGTTTGCTGGCAGTCGGCGTTAAACACGTTTTAGGAGCGTTTAATCGCGGCGAATTGGTGTCTTGTTTTGATGAATCGGGCTTGGAAATTGCGCGAGGCTTGGTCAATTATAGCCACACAGACACCCGATTGATTGCGGGCAAAAGTAGCACGGAATTTGAAAACATCCTTGGCTTTGCCGATGATTTGGAGTTAATACATCGTGATAATATGGTGTTGGTGTAATCTTCAACGTTAAGCTGTCGCGGTCGTAGGTGGGGATGAATTTGTGAACCCCAACATAATTAACATCAATGTTGGAGAGGGGGCTTACCTCACTCTAACCGACTCTCTTTATTAAAAAGCTATGCCTAAAAAATATATTATTTTGCTAATTCTGATATTAATCGCCGCCTTAACAACAGCGGTGATTTTTCTCGTACCTAGCGCGGTGGAAACCGCAGGTATTGACGCACCTGCCACCGTTTATGGTCATGGGGAAGAAACCAGCAGTGTAGAAAAACCCTGTTCCAATGAGCATCCAGAATGGCGAGCCGCGCAAGTGATTGAAGGCGTAAATATCGAGGCTTCATCACTGTGTGAACCTGATAATCCATTCGATGTGGCGGTGGCGGTAAAAGGCACGAATAACGTTTCTATGGCAACCTTGATGCAAACCCATTTTGCTCAAGATGCCTTAACAATGTCCGATGATGTGGATGGTGACGGCGATCCTGATGTGATTCGTATCAAGTTGGAAGTGGTAGAGCTGAACGGTGCAACGCCAGACGATAAGTTACCCATTAATACCTTTGATATTGCACCAGGTATTCAACCCGCCTTATGGGTGTTCGCGCCAAAGTCTAGCGGTATGGCATTAAAAAACTTTAATTCTCGCGTTGCCAATCCGTTGTTGCGTGCGCCCTCCCCTGTCATTCGCGTAGAACAAGGCGATAAGGTTTATATCACCTTAGAAAATACCCATTATTTGCCGCATACTATTCATTTACACGGTGTCGATCATCCGTGGATGAATAGTGAAGGTATGGATAATGACGGCATGGAAGAACACGCAGTATTTCCTGGTAAACAACATACTTATGAAATTCAACCTCGCCATACAGGTACGATGCTGTATCACTGTCATGTTCAAACCGCTCAGCATTTGGGTATGGGTATGGCGGGGATGTTTATCATAGAAGAAAATCGCCCCAATAACTGGGTACAAACGTTTAATATCGGTGCTGGGCAAGTGCGTCATCCTACTGCGGCGGTAAAAGAAAAGTTCAGCCAAGAATACGATTTACATTATCAATCGGTGGATAAATCGTTGGCAAAAATTGTGCAGGAGGCCAATGACCCACGCTTAATCGCCGAACGTATGACGCGTCAGCATAATTTGACCGAATCACATGAAAATTATTTTATGCTCAATGGGCATTCGTTTCCTTACACACTCCGCGATGGCAGTGTGATTGCTGATGAAAACGAAACCATTAAACTCCATGTTGCCAATTTACAAAAATCGGCAATGGCTTTACATCCACATGGACATAAAGTCACAGCCCTCGCTTATGACGGTGTAGACGCGCCTGTAGGCTTATCTGTGACGCGGGATGTGTTTGATATAGCTCCCGCGCAACGTGTAGACTTAGAATTACAAACTAAAAATGACGGTCTGCATAGTTACGGCGCAGGCGCGTGGATGTTTCACGACCACGTTCCGACGGGTGCGACTACGGACGGCATAGAACCTGGTGGTAATATCGGCTTAATCATTTATAAATCCTTAGTCGATGAACAAGGAATGCCGAAGGGTCATTTAGAAATGCTTGATCAAGTGTTTAGCAAAGATTATTACGCAAAAAAAGTGGCGGTTTGGGGTGGTAACAAAGAGTTCGCGCCTTTATTGGGCGATGCAGGTTTACTCAGACCAAATTATTTGCGCATTATCTTGTTTGGCTTGGTAGCAGGCTTGATTATTGGTTTATTGCTGGTTGTATCACGGTTGCTTAAACGGAAATCCTTATGAAGCTCATCATTATTTTAGTGTTTTACAGTTTGTTGCTATGTAGTCCTGTTGCTCATAGCCGTATGTTCATGAATGACAAAATGATGATTATGAATGCCAACCCTGACAAATTGCCTAGCGACTGTCCAAAAATTTCAGAGGAGGTCAATCTCACCATTCGAGCAGGACATAAACACGCGCTGAAATTTACAGGCAAAATGTTTGCGTTTGATCAACAAGAATGGAACGTTAAACCCTGCGCCAAAATCAACATCACCTTTATTAACGATGACCAAATTCGTCATCAAATCATGGTGCATGGTCTACCTGGTTATCTCTATCCCGATGGTATGGTGCATTTAGAACTGTACGGCGAAGGGCAATTACAAGCCTCATTTATTGTTCCCAGCAAGAAAAAAACCTATCTAGTACATTGCGAACTGCCACAACACGCTGAAAAAGGCATGAAAGCCCAGCTTAAAGTCGATGGTGGAGATGGTGATTTACCCAGTATTCCAGGCATTAGTGCGGCGGTGAATGCGGACAGTTATACGGTGGATTGGACATTTAATACATGGGCGGCGTTAGTGATGTGTATCGTGCTGGGCTTTGCGCTACCGCTGGTGCTTATTATGAATGCGGCAAGCCTCAAGGCTATTGCCACTAAGTTGTGGATAACTTTAAAAACACGATGGAAAATAAAGAATCAGTAAAGTAATTTTGTCCACGAAAAGCACGAAAGACACGAAAACTAACATCGTAGAAACGCTACATGGCAATACATCACCGCCCAACACCAGCACTCGTCCGCTTTTACTTGGAAATGCGGAATCTCCAGCTTCAGAGATTCCACGTCAGCGGGAATACGCTTAATGAGAATCGCATCCATAACTGTGGAACTTTTCGTGTCTTTCGTGCTTTTCGTGGACAATGAAGACGCAACGTCGTCAAAGACTAATTCTAATCCCCAATTCAATCACCCGTTCAACAGGAATTTTGAAAAAATCTATCGCACTCGCGGCATTGTGGAATAAAAACAGGAATAACGCTTTACGCCAGCGCGGTAAGGGATTTCTTTCCTTAAAAGTCACTTGTTCACTGCCAATAAAAAATGAGGTTTTGTTAAAATCCAATTTAATGCCTTCTTTTACACACAGTTCTAAATCTTGCCGCACATCTGGACTTTGTTGAAAACCATAATAAAATTTTACGCGGTAAAAATTATGGTTAGTACCAAACCGACGAATCTTAACGCGGTGTTCATAGTCGATGTAAGGTTCATCTTTTGTCACGATGGTTAAGACAATGATTTGTTCATGCAAGACATGGTTATGTTCAAAATTATGCAAAAATACTTGCGGTACGCCATGCACTGTTTTCGCTAAATAAATCGCGGTGCCTTTGGTAATAACGGGTTGGTGACTGACTATTTTTTCTTCTAAATCCTCAAATAACAGTCGATGTTCATCCATGTAATTTGCCAATAAAGCGCGACCTTGCATCCATGTCGTCATGATTAAAAATAGCACTGTGCCTATCATTAATGGCAACCACCCACCTGTTGGGATTTTTAAACTGTTGGCAAATAAAAACAAAAAATCAATCATCAGAAACGTGGATAAAAATAGAAAGCTGGTAGATTTTTTCCATTGCCATAAACCTTGAATAACAATAAACGCTAACACCGTATCAATAATCATCGTGCCTGTTACGGCAATACCGTAAGCGGATGCCAATGCCGATGACGATTGAAAACTCAAGACCACGACAAAAACGCACACCATCAACAACCAATTAACGGTAGGTAAATAGACTTGTCCAATTTCTTGCCCAGAGGTATGTGCAATTTGCATACGCGGACAATAGCCCAGTTGTATCGCCTGTCTAGTCACGGAAAACGCGCCAGAAATAACGGCTTGTGAGGCAATCACTGAAGCAAGTGTGGCTAAAACTAATAAAGGATACATTGCCCACTTTGGTGCGAGTAAGTAAAAAGGGTTTTTGACTGCCTCAGGATGTTCTAGCAGTAACGCACCTTGCCCAAAATAGTTAAGTAACAACATTGGAAATACAAAGCCGAACCACGCATAACGAATTGGTCTCAAGCCAAAATGCCCCATGTCGGCATACAAGGCTTCTGCGCCTGTTATTGCTAGTACTACTGATCCCATAATCAACAGACCAGCCCAGCCTAATTCAGTGAGTAGGTGTACTGCGTAATAGGGATTAATTGCCAACAAGACTTCAGGATTTTTAATAATATTAACGACACCCAAGCCACCCAAGGTAAAAAACCAAAGACACATAATCGGCGAAAATAATGTCCCGACTTTGCCCGTGCCACGGGCTTGTAAGATAAATAAGCCACTTAGAACAATAATCGTAATGAGTAACACATAATGACTGGATTTAGGTGCGATAATTTGTAGCCCCTCAACCGCACTTAATACTGAAATGGCAGGGGTAATAATGCCATCACCGTAAAATAACGCCGCGCCAAATAAGCCAATGGTAACAATGATGTTTCTGAGCTTGGGATTATCTTTAGAGCTACTCAATGCTAACGCCATTAACGCCATAATACCGCCCTGACCTTTATTATTCGCTCGCATAATAAAAGTGGCATATTTAATAGCGACGATTAAGGTCAACGACCAAAGTATTAACGATAACACCCCCAGTACATGGAGTTCATCAATGGCTAAATGATTGCCAAACACCTCTTTAACTGCGTATAACGGGCTAGTACCAATATCGCCAAATACCACTCCAATGGCACTAAGTGATAACGCGGTCAATTGTTTTGTAGAATAGTTTGAGGAGTTTGTGGACATAGCCAATGTTGTTCCGATTTAGAGAGAATTTTTTAAATATCTTTTAAAAAAAACGACTATTAATTAGAAAATGCACAGCGATACTACCGAAATAACCTAGTGCGATAACTGGAGTCCATTTTAGATGACTGGTAAAGGTATAAGCACCTTTTGCCTGCCCCATTAAGCCCACACCAGCCGCCGAACCAACCGCTAACAAACTACCGCCAACGCCAGCGGTTAGTGTCACTAATAGCCATTGACCTTGGGAAATATCTGGCATCATGGTCAATACAGCCAACATGATGGTACCGTTATCAACAAATGCAGAGGCAATACCGACTGCAATATTGGCAATCGTTGGATTAACCTCTGCACCGTATAAATAGTGGGAAGTGAGTTCTAAATAACCGATAAAACTCAAGCCACCAACACACACCATGACACCATAAAAAAATAATAAAGTATCCCATTCTAAATTGGCTACTTTATGAAATACATCAAAGGATTGGTCTATTTCCTCTTTTTCTGGTTTTATTAGTGCCTGTGGGTTGTTCATGTATTTCATCGGCGCGAAATAATCAATTTTTACTGGGGCGTAGATGTGTATTGATGATTTAGTTTTTTGTAGATAGTAACTAAAAAATGATAGATAGGTTAAGCCCAGCATCATGCCAGCAGCAGGTGGCAAATGCAGGAAGTTTTCAAAACACGCCGAGGTAACAATCGTTAGCGCGAATAAGCCGATAATAATCCATCCACCGCGTTTCATTTCTTGTGCTTCCATCACCGCTTCTGGACTTTCCTTGGAAATAAACATATTCATGATGGCAGCAGGCAACACGAAATTAACGATAGCAGGCAGTAGCAAGGAAAAGAAATCACCAAAGGGTACAACACCTTTTTGCCAAACTAATAACGTTGTAATATCACCAAAAGGACTAAATGAACCACCCGCGTTGGAAGCAACCACGACATTAATACAAGACAAGGTGACGAATTGGCGATTATTTTTCCCCATCGCAATAATCACCGACCCCATTAATAACGCAGTGGTTAAGTTGTTACAGGCAGAGGAAATAAAAAACGCTTGAAAACCTGTAATCCAAAACAATTTACGGTAGCTAAAATTCTTACTGAGTAGCCAGACACGCAAGTTTTCAAATACACCTCGGTCTTCCATTGCGTTTAAATAAGTCATCGATACCATGATGAATAAAAACAATTCAGCATAACCTTCTAAAGCAGAACGAAACACTAAACCTGCTTGTTCACTCATACCATGGCTGGCATAAACAGCCGCAATTAATATCCAGATAACACTGGCGGCAAATACCATCGGTTTGGATTTTTTTAGCTCAGTGACTTCTTCAATCATTGCCAGTGAGTAAGCGACGGCAAAAATAACCAAGGCTGAATAACCTACCCAATGTTGAGTTAAATCCAATGCTTTTGCTGGTTCTTCGGCGGCTAGTGTTACAGATGAAAAACACGAGACTAATAAAACACTTAGGTATTTAGTGCAAGGTAATGGCTTCAATAATTTAGGTAACGAGCTATTCATAAACAATGTACCAATTGATGGATGTGCTTTGGTGAACAATACAGCGATTAGCAAAGTAAAAACAGACAAAAACACTTCAGAGTTCATAATGTAAGTCTCAAAAATACATAAGGCTAAGGGGGAATATAATTCTTGACTGGTATTGTATATCAAAATCCGTGCTTGAACCTTGCACACGGTATTATTCTTAGGTTTTCTATATAACAGACTATAGAAAATGCTTATTCAAATTGCCGAAAATTTTTGCCTATTTTTGGTCTTTAAAAGCAACTTGCTGATTATTAACCTCTATGTCATCATTGCGGACTTTTTCACTACTACTTAAGAGACACCATCATGGCAGGTCGTAACCATCTTTATATTCCAGGTCCTACTAACGTTCCAAATGAAGTGCTGAATGCGATGCACGTTCCAATGGAAGATCATCGCTCACCTGTATTCCCCAAATTATTAACGCCTCTGTTAGAAGATTTGAAAAAAGTCTTTAACACGACGACAGGGCAAGCCTTTATTTTCCCCGCAACAGGCACAGCAGGTTGGGAAGTTGCGTTCACTAACGTCTTAAACCAAGGCGACAAAGTGTTAATTTACCGTTTTGGACAATTCGCGCATTTGTGGGCGAACATGGCGACACGCTTAGGTTTTGATGTTGAACTGCACGAAGAACAATGGGGCAAAGGCATTCCATTAGACAAACTAGAAGCGCGTTTAAAAGAAGACACCAAGCACGAAATCAAAGCCGTTTTAGCCACGCATAATGAAACTTCAACAGGTGTGACTTCTGATATTGCTGGTGTGCGTAAAGCGTTGGACGCAGCAAATCACCCTGCTTTCTTATTTGTTGATGGTGTCAGTTCAATCGGCAGTATTGAATTTAAAATGGATGATTGGGGCGTAGACGCGATTATCAGCGGCTCGCAAAAAGGTTTCATGTTACCTGCGGGTGGTGCGTTCTTAGGCTTTAGCCAAAAAGCCCTAAAAGCCGCTGAAACCTCAAACTTCCCACGTTGTTTCCTAGATTTAAAAGACCAAATCACCAACAACGCGACAGGTTACACACCTTACACGCCCAACTTGCCACTGTTATACGGCTTGCGTAAATCCTTAGATATGATGTTTGCCGAAGGTTTAGACAACATCTATGCGCGTCACTACCGTTTAGGTGAAGGCGTGCGTCGTGCTGTTGCTGCATGGGGTTTAACAACTTGTTCGCAAGACGGTTTCCACTCCAACAGCGTCACCGCGATTGTTGTCCCCGCTGATAAAGATGCGCGTGATGTCATCAGCACAGCGTTTAACAAATACAACATTTCTTTCGGCGGCGGTTTATCCGAAGTCATGGGCAAAGTCTTCCGTATCGGTCACATGGGCGACATGAACGACGTTTCCATGCTAGGTGCGATTGCAGGTGCAGAAATGGCAATGCTAGATTGCGGTTTTGATATTCAAGCAGGTAGCGGCGTTGCTGCGGCGATTGAGTATTACCGTTCGACTGCGAAGTAAGTTGTAGAGCGCAATAGCTTTGCGTATTGCGCCGCAATGATGGCAAACATAAGGCGGATTATGCTATCGCTAATCCGCCTTACGAGTTGAAATAATAAAATAAGCAGAGTACAAGGTACGCATATATGGATTTTAAAATAAATATCGGTAGTAATGACTCATCATCACAACGTCGCCGCACGAATGATATTTTTCGTAGATTTCGTCATCAATTTACATCACTTCTTAGTCCAACACGAAATCGCCAACAGTTTCCTAATTTAAATAATATATATATAGCAAATGGATTAGTTCATGAGGAACTTAATATATTTGCTACAGACCAACAGAATAATGCACAATTTTTTATAGGTCTAACAGGCATCGGTAAAACGACAACTCTCAAAGGATTTTTTTCGATTGATGGGTCTGCTGCAAAAATTATAGATAAGTCTTTGCTTTTGCCTATGTTTGTTAATGGAGCGAGCATATACAAAAAGGAAGACATAGAAGAACGCTTAGGTGCATTAGATGTAAAGAACTAGACAGTAATTTACTTTATGACACTGAAACATTTTATGACTTTATTTATAAAAACTCTCCTCAAGTGCTAGGTCGATTTGAAGACCCTGAAAACCCGTCTAAATCAGTAACTATTCGAGCGTTAAAAAATGGATCAAAACGTTCGTTTTATCTTGAATTATTAAAGTTTTATCTACTCATTAATAATTTAACATCAATTATTATTATAATTGACGATATAGATTCCATAAAGGATTCTGAGCTTTTAGCGGAATTTGTTCATTTATCTGCCAAGTCATGGGACTGTCTCCAAAACAATGCGTCTCACGTTTTTGTAAAATTATTAGTCTCAGAGAGACCAGAAACGTACAGGAATTTATTTATAAATGCACCTTGGTTTACAGCATTTGGTTTTCAAGAAGAACCAATTAATCTTACAACACCGCCTAATTTAGCTGATATATTTAAGAAAAGATTTGATTTTATTACGGATCAGGATACTACACCTGAAATAAAAAATCAGGAAGAGTGGAATATAGCTTACAACGTAGTAATGGATATATGCCACGATTTAGCAATTAAAAATCAAGACATATTATTAAATCTTTGTAATCTAAATGTAAGAAAATCGTTTGATATTTTATTAGAATTACTAACTTATGGATTTTGGCTTCAAAAAGATGAAATGATTCAGCCCTATTTTCAATTAAGAAGAGGACAGTTTCGCAAGCCATCTAATATACTTATTATAAAGGCTATTGGATATAAAAATAATGATTTTTATATTAATGGTTCAACTCAGATTATATCTAATGTTTTACATTATAAGCGTAATTCTCCATATTTATTATTGGCTTTGAAAATTGTAAGGATATTTATAGTCGAAAATGAGCTAAATGAAGAACGGTTTACAATTTTAGAAAAGTCGGAATTAATTAAAAAATTATGCAATATAATCCCCCCTAGTATAAATCATCCTTTAGAAGATACTATAAATAACACAATTGAATACCTTTTAAAAAAGAGACTGCTATTAGTATCAGCAATAGATAACAATACCGAGTCAAAACTTTATCTATCTCCTAAAGGAGAAGCTATATGGAAGCTAATGGGTGAAAATAGCGTTCTTTTAGAGATGTTTAGAGACGATATGTGGTTAGATGAATCAAAAAATATATCAAAGAGCATTAGGTTACTTCCGCCAGAAGAAAAATTTCCTGAAATTTTAAACTTGTCAAATCAATTGATTAATGAGGAAACTAAAATTATATCTAATTTAAAACAAATAGATGGATTAGCGTCTTATAGAGAATTATTTGGTGACATACTGGTTTCAACTCATATTGCGGAAGGCGTTATTGAATCTGTACGTAGATACTATCAAAGTGCTGGAATTGATAGACCAACAATAGTAAATGAACCAATGATTAATCTTTTATCAAAAAAAAATCAGTTACTGAAAGATTACCTAGGATGAAATTATGCGTGATAAAACAATAGAAGAGCTTGAAAACATAGCTGTACAAACTGAACCAACAAGCCCGTTATATATAGCTGCAAAAAAGGAACTTAGAAGACGTGATTTTTGGAAAAAAGATGTAATTCCTTGGATTTCTCTCTTTTTTAGCGCAATAGCATTACTGTTACATTTTCTTAATTACATATATAAAATTAAATAAGCTATCGCATACGTTAGTCAGGTGTCTCGTTCCCAAGCTCTGCTTGATGTTTAATCGTTATTAAACGTGAATATTAACCTGTTTTATTCATTGGTACGCCAAGCGGAGCTTGGTAATAGGCATTCCCAAACCTGAGTTTGGGAACGAGATGTAATCCACTTAAAATAAACCCATGACTCACTATCGGCGATTATATGTACCGAATGCGACTTGGTTTTTTTACTGTCAATCTGGCTGAACGGCACAATAATCATTTGTTGATTGAACATATTGATTTGCTGAGGGCTTCTTTTCATTATGTCAAAACCCGCAAGCCATTTCATATTAATGCCATTGTGATTTTGCCCGAACATTTACATTGCATTTGGACGTTACCGCCCGATGATACCGATTTTTCAACGCGCTGGAATTTATTAAAAGGGCATTTCTCACGCTCGATTCCGCAAGGTGAACACAAGCCGTGAAAAACGCAGGGAGCGTGGACTCTGGCAACGGCGTTTTTGGGCGCACCTCATTATGAATCAAGAAGATTTTAACCGTCATGTGGATTATATTCATTGGAATCCTGTCAAACACGGTTGGGTAAATCAAGTGTTTGATTGGCGTTATTCCAGTTTTCATGATTATGTGGCGTTGGGTATTTATGCCAATCATTGGGGTGGTTTAGAAAATAATTCAGGATTATCATTTGGCGAGTGAAGGATGCACTTCGTACCTCGGCGCATCCTATTGTATTTATTAATTATTTAAGAGTCATACTTATGAACAAACCTAAAGTCATTGTCACCCGTCATTTACCTTGTGAAGTCGAGGCGCAATTAACGCAATTGTACGATGTGCAGTTGAATGAATCCGATGTGCCACTGAGTGCGGATGAATTGAAACACGCTTTGCAAACAGCAGATGCAGTACTGACAACTGTCACGGATGCGATAACTGCCGATGTGTTGTCTGTGCCGAATAAACGCGCCAAAATTATCGGGCAGTTTGGAGTCGGTTATAACAATATCGACATTCAGGCGGCGAAAGCGGAAGGCATTACTGTTACCAATACGCCACACGTTTTGACGGACTGCACGGCGGATATTGCGATGCTGTTGTTGTTGATGTCGGCGCGGCGTGCTGCGGAAGGTGAGCGTTTAATTCTGAATAAACAATGGACTGGCTGGACTCCTACGCAATTATTGGGGCAGAAAGTGACAGGCAAAACGCTTGGTTTGATTGGTTTTGGGCGTATCGCGCAAGCAATGGCAAAAAAAGCCCATCACGGTTTTGATATGAATATCATTTATTACACGCCCACGTCTACGCCTGAACAAGCTGTGCTTAATGATTTAAAAGCAACACGCTGCAGTAGTATTGATGAATTATTAGCGCAAGCGGATTTTGTATCGTTGCATTGTCCAAGTGGGGCTACGACTAAGCATTTAATCAATGAAGCGCGGTTAAAATTAATGCGCCCTACTGCCCATCTGATTAATACCGCTCGTGGTGATGTGGTAGACAGTAATGCGTTGATTAAGGCGTTGAAAGAAGGTTGGATTGCAGGCGCGGGTTTGGATGTTTATGAAAGTGAACCAAATCTTAATCCTGAATTTTTGACTTTAAATAATGTGGCGTTATTGCCGCACTTAGGTAGTGCCTCACATGAAACGCGTACTGCAATGGGTAATCGCGTATTGGCAAATATTGACGCTTTTTTTGCAGGTCATGAACCTTGCGATAGAGTGGTCTAATTGAATTCGTGTTGCTTTGCCTAAACGATAAAGCAACACTCTCTACAGTTTGCTTATCGAGAAGGAAGTGCTAATGCCTCTCGATACCTTTCTTCATCCACGCCACGAATAGTTACACCATTAATAATAACTAATGGTATTCCGATAAATGCGGGGTCTATTCTTTTTTTGCGAGCAGCCGCTTCTGGGTCAACATCAATATCATAAGCGTTGACTACAACGTGATTTTCTCGAAAAAATATAATGGCTTTATTGCTATAAGGATCCCAACTTGCGTAGTAAATATCGACTTTTGGCGCAGTGGGTTTCGACGGTGCTTTTACTTCTTCGACTGGAGTCGCCTGTTTGGCTGGTTTTCTTTCGGCAAATCCCGATTTTGAAAAAATAACTTTACCATCTGCACTCACTGTTTTGCGAACAGTTGTTTCTGAAACAAATGAAGATGATTCAGCCTGAGCCGCTAATGAAAAAATAACGGCTAATAAAAAAATAACTGTTTGATTCATACGCATAATGCTCATCCATAGAAGATATATAAATTTAATAGTTTAACATATTTCGTAATGCCTATTATCGCGTCGGAAAGGCGGGTGACCATGGCATATAAGGAGCAGGATAGGGAGAAGAAGGATACGGCGAGAAACTAGGATTGGGTTCTGGATACGGTACAAAACTAGGATTAAGTGGTCTAGTTGGCAAATAAGGATTAACAACAGGGCGTTGCGGATAATTGTAGTTATAACTAGGATAACGATAGTTATAATTGGGATAAGGAATATATACAGGATAGGGATTATTCATCGTTTCCGCTTGCTGTCTTGCCGCAGCTGCTTCGCGTTTTTCTGCTTCTACAGCTTGTCTTGCTTCGTCAGCTTCACGGCGTTCTTGCTCTGCTTTATCTAATGCTTGCCTTTCTGCCTCTGTCGCCTTTAGTCGATTTTGAGCATCTTCTAGTTGCTGGGGATTCAATTTCTCTATCACAACGATATTTTTATTTTCTGTCCCTGAGGCACAAGGCGTAGGTTGATAGATAATTTGTTTTGTTGGAGTAGCGCATTTATAAACTTCGGCGCGAGCTATACCCGTGATTGCCAGCAATAACAATAATGTAATAATACGCATAATTCCTCCGTCTATAACAACTTTAGGGTGATAATTTAACTGCCTCAATTATGCCATTGTCACTAGGTGAGGCGATAAGTTCAGGACTGGCAGGTGCAACAGGTTCAGCAACGGGATGTTTAGGTCGGGTAAATTGCCGACCGATAAATAAATCATTGCTCACCACTAACACATCTTGTAGCCAACGTGATGAAGCTTGGCAGCTTTCTGAAAACGGTGGTTCTTTACACAGTTCAACTTTCTCTTCTTTAGCTAAAGAAAAATGCAGACCAGGTAAAGGTCGTATACGTTTATCAGATGCTGAAGTGACATAATCCATGATAGTTGGTTCATTAAAATTCAATAAATTTAGCAACAGTTTAGGGACTTGATATAACGGTAGGCTGCCAATATCCAGCGCACCTTTTTGACCATCAATAATCATCATCGGCGTACTGACATAAAATTTAAACATATCGGTCGAAAAATCACTGCGATTGCTTGCTAACACGCCAGAATCGACATAGCCTGCAAAATTTTCGCCTAAAAACGGTAAATGATCACCAAACACGACAATAATACTGTCTGGATCACGCTTTCGTAATTGATCGATAAAATTCACCAGTTCGCGTGATTTATAATAGATAGTGTTGGCATAACTGGTCACCTCTTCAACACTGGAACTGGATGTAATTTTATTGGGGCGACTATCACTTAAGGGATAATTCCAGTGTCCAAAATAAGTCACAATGTAATCCAGCACGGGTTGTTTTTTATCGAACGAGTCTGACAGCTTCTCTAAGACTTGCCGATATAAAGAACTGTCTGCTAAAAACTCTCTATTCATATCATCGAGAATAAAATCATCTTTTGCCCAGTAATCTTGAAAACCAATGTTACGGTAAGCATTAACACGATTCCAAAAAACTGGCACATTCGGATGTGACACGATGGTTCGATAACCCTTATCTGCCAAAATGTGCGGCAAACACGGCACTTCGTTAATGAGTTGCCGTTCAAATTTAACATTGTCTTTAGTCACTGGAAAACCACATAACACTTCAAACTCTGAGTTGGCGGTGTAACCGCCAAACACGGGCGTTAAGGCATGGGAATAGCCCGCCGTTTTCCATAATTTTCTAAATTCAGGACTCAAAGGATTTTGATTGTAATGGGCTTTTTTTAAGTTATTAGCATCCCAAAACGATTCTAATAACACAATATGAATATTGCGTGGGGTAAATGGTTTATCTGTTGCTACACGTTTTGGCGTACTACTGAGTAAATTGTCAGCGGCGATTTGCGCACTATCCATATCAGGTGGCACATCGGTTAAGGCAAAAAAGCGGGTTGTCTCCTGTAAAGAATACAGCGTCGCCCCGTGCCACACATAATTAGAACGCTGATCCCATACCGAATTACCCGTATATTTATCAATAGGATCAAGTATCATGCTGGGCTTATAAGCTACCGTAATGCCTAATAAAATCGCCACTAAACTGGCAAGATAGCTACTCCAATGACGCATGGAAAAGTTAAAAAACACTAAGCTGGCAATCGCGGCAAGTGGAATAGCGGCGGCAAAAAATCGCCAGCCCTCAAGAATTAATAATAATGACCGTAGTGCAAATACATCATCTGGCATAATCGGCCCGCCAAAGAAGGAAATTTTTACCGCATTACCGACATATAAAATCCCCATGACTAAGGTCTGAATAATGAGAAAAATCCACACGCGCTTCGACAAGGCAAACAACATATAACTCGCCAGCAGTTGCAACAAAAAATCGTAAGTAATGGCAACTGGTAATATCTGTACATCAAATTTAACGGTACTGATGATGTAATACACTGCATAAAGCATCATCGTAGAAAACAGTGGCAAAAACTTAGAAGTCATAAATTCGGTAATAAAAGGGCGGGTGAGAGAAGTATGGGGAGGGACACTGAATCTAATATGAATAATATCAGTTTACCATAATGTTAAACGTTCAAAATGATGCTTATGCTCGACACCGATAGGCGGCTTTTTAAGTTGCCCCTTTATTCTGATTCATCATAGAATGCCACTCTTTATAATTTTTTTGGGAAATGTCAATGTCAGACACAATTTGGTTCAGAACAGGTGAAGCCACGGTATTTGCAAGCGAGGATCAAGGCACCGATGCGATGCCAGAAATACTCATCGGTAGTGTAAAAGGTCCAGCGGGTAATGCGTTCGCTAATCTCATGGGGCAAACCGCAGGTCATACGCGTATGTTTGCAATTCGTGCCTGTAACCAACAAGTAAAACCCGCTACGTTAATTGTGCCAAAAGTCACCATGAAATCGACGGCTTATATCAATTTATTTGCAGGTCCTGTGCAGTCAGCGGTTGCCGATGCGGTATTGGATAGTGTTATTGAGGGCGTGATTCCAGCCGACCAAGCCAATGATTTGTGTATTATTGCCATGCTTTGGATTGCGCCAGAGTGTGCAGAAAATCCTGAATTAGATCGCAAAGATTTATACCGCACTAATTACGAAGCCATGAAACTGGCAATTGCCCGTGCTATGAGTAACTCACCTAGTATTGATGAATTAATTGCCAATCGCCATAAAATTACCCACGAAATGTATGACCCTGAAACAGGCGAATCTAAGTGGTAACGAGCGCAGAGACGCTATTTATCGCGTCTTTTTCTTAATGCAATGAAGATTAGCCATTACGATGCTTGCCCTGAGTGTGACTTATTACTCAATCTTGTCGCGCCTAAAATTGGCGACAAAGCGCATTGTCCGCGTTGCGGCTTGCTATTGTCACGCCCTTGTAAACAAAGTATTGAACGCTCTTTTGCCCTGTCCATTGCAGGGTTCATCTTATTTTTCCCTGCCAATTTATTACCTATGGTAGGCATAACAATTATGGGTAATGCTAACACTGGACTATTGTTTTCTGGTGTGGTTGCTTTATTTAACGATGGTATGGAAGCAGTTGCTATTGTGGTATTTTTGGCGAGCATTTTGTTTCCGCTAGTGCATATTGTTTTATCATTACTCATCAGTGGACATCTTTATTTTAATCGCCCTAATCGTTATTTAGTCCACTGGATGCGCTGGATGCACCATTTAGACGAATGGGTGATGCTGGAAGTGTATATGCTGAGTATTATCGTTGCTTGCGTTAAACTCATGGCTCTTGCTCAACTTAAATTAGGCTGGGGGCTTTATGCGTTTGTTGCTCTAATCGTCATAACGACACTGTTAACTGGCAGTCTGGATGAAGAGTTATTCTGGCAACGCATCCATCAATTGCGTGAGAGGAATGGCAATGCAAACTAAAGCGAATGCACTAAGCCAAGGTTTTATACGCTGCCACGACTGTGGTTACTTAGTAAAAATAGTTAATCAACCATTATCTTGTCCACGTTGTGATAGTCATCTACACGCACGACATCCCCATAGTTTGCAACGCACTACCGCGTTTTTGCTCAGTAGTTTTTTACTGTATATTCCAGCTAATATTTTCCCTATTATGATCGTTAATCAATTCGGTGCGGGTGAGCCAAATACCATTGCTGGCGGCATTATTGAATTAATAGACAGTGGTATGATACCTATTGGTCTGTTGGTGTTGGTGGCGAGTATTCTGGTGCCATCGTTAAAGCTGATAGGTATCAGTCTGCTACTGCTGTGTGTACATTTCCGCTGGCAAGTTAATGCTCGTCGCTGGACGACGATGTATCGTGTTATTGCTTTTGTAGGGCGATGGTCGATGCTGGATATTTTTATGATTTCCATTTTAGTCGATTTAGTTAATTTTAGTGGTATACAGATTATTGCTGGTCCTGCGGCAACTGCATTTGCCGCCGTGGTAATATTAACTATGTTCGCCGCCGAAAATTTCGATCCACGCTTACTCTGGGACACTCAACAAGACTTATGAATGATTTTATCGACCCGCCTTACGAAGCCGAAGATGTGGCTATCAATAAAAAGCGAGAATTGCCGCTCATTTGGTTATTACCCTTGTGTGCGTTATTAGTCAGTGGCTGGCTTATCTATAAATCGGTTTCTGAAAAAGGTCCTGTTATCACCATTAATTTTGCCAGTGCCGAAGGTTTGGAAGTCGATAAAACTAAAATCAAATATTTAGATGTAGAAATTGGTAAGGTCACGGCTATTTCTATCAATAAAGATTTAAAAACCATTGCAGTGACCGCACAAATGAACAAAGACACGGATACCTATTTAACCAATAACACGCAGTTTTGGGTAGTAAGACCCCAAATTGGCTTAGGGGGTGTATCAGGCTTAGGCACTTTGTTGTCGGGGGCTTACATTGCCATTAAGCCTGAAAAAGGCAAACGAGAACACTATTTTACGGGACTTCCTGTACCGCCTGCATTAGCCATTAATGAGAAAGGCAAACAGTTCGTCCTTGAGACGACTAATGTCGGTTCAATGCGTTCTGGCACACCGATTAGCTTTCATGGCATTACTGTGGGCGAGGTACTCAATTATGAATTATCCGACAACGCTAACAACATCAAATTACATATTTTTATTAACGCCCCTTATGACCAATTTATTCGCAAAGATTCGCTGTTTTGGATAGACAGTGGTATTGATTTATCAGCGGGTGCGGATGGTTTTAAAGTCAGAACAGGACCTTTAGTGGCTTTACTGAGCGGTGGCATTGCGTTTCGTAATCCCGCTAATGATAAAGCAGTAGAAAACGCACCTGAAAACACGATCTTCCAGCTATTCGATGATTATGATCAATCAACGCAAGTGGTTTATCGTCAAACCGTCAAACTGGTTATGTATTTTGATGGTTCAGTACGCGGTTTAACCATTGGTGCGCCCGTATTGTTACGCGGTATTCCAGTTGGCAAAGTCACTGACATTACCTTGGAAATAGATGATAAAACCACCGATATACACATTCCAGTCGTGGTTGAAATCGAGCCTGATCGCATTAAAAAAATCAATACGACAGATAACATAACCGCTAAAGATCGCCTCACTTATCTGGTTGCCAAAGGTTTACGCGCACAATTACAGACAGGTAGCCTACTAACAGGGCAATTATTTATTGCTATAGAGATGTTTCCAAAAAGCAAAGTAGTGACTCATAACAATACGACGGGCTATCCAGAATTTCCAACGACACCCAACACTTTGGATCAAATTACTCATTCTGCACAAACCATCATGGATAAAATTTCCAAGCTACCACTGGAAACCATGACTGACGAAATTAACAAAACCTTAGTGTCTTTACAAGGCACATCCAAAGCGGCAACTAACACCTTAGTCACAGCTAAAGACACACTGGGCAATGCCGATAAAACCATGAACTCAGCACAACAAGTGTTAAGCACCTTAGCACCAGGTTCAACCACGCAGTACGAGCTGAATCAATTACTGCAAAAACTTGCCGAGACTGCGAGTTCTGTTAAGCAACTCACCGATTATCTGGAACAACATCCTGAGTCTCTTATTCGCGGTAAAGAAAAGGAGTAGCGCAACCATGTTTAATAAACACTTAAAGGGATATATAGGGCTATTGGTGAGCGGTCTGCTCACCGCTTGCGCGACTCCATCTACCCATTTTTATTTACTCGAATCACAAAGTGCGCACCCTGTCAGTAGCACGACCATGACAAAAACACCGCTGATTGGCATTGGACCATTGTCATTACCTGCTGTCGTTGATCGCAAGCAAATAGTGACACGCAGTGAACATAACAGCATACAAGTAGCTGAATTTCACCAGTGGGCAGCACCGCTAAAAGATAATGTATTGACCGTATTAAGCAAAAATGTGACCGCACGACAACCGAATGCAATGGTGAAATCATATCCGTGGGGAACGTATGGTGAGATGGATTATCGCGTTATTATTGATATTAGCCGCTTCGATAGCCAGCTAGGTAAGTCAGCAAATCTTGAAGCAAGCTGGGCAATTATGGAGGAGAAAAATCATACTATCGTGAGTCATGGTCAGACTACTCTTGAGCAGAAACTAAATGATGCAAGCTATGAAACGGTGGTGCAGACACTCAGCAAATTGCTTAATGAGTTTAGCCAACAATTATCGTTAGCCTTGCAACAGGTAGCCAAAAATAACTAAATCGTGTTAGCTATTTTTTATTTAATTCATCATAAACAACAACTTGATTCTTGCCATTTGCCTTGGCAAAGTAAAGCTCATCTTCTTTTTTTCGCTTTGAGTATCAATAAATCGCTAGTTCCCACGCCAAACGTATTCTCACCACATAATACTTTATCAATTAAATTTCGTTCAGGTTTACCTTCATCTATCTGGTAAGTCAAGCCCTGCACACGGTAATAACCCTGCTCCTGTGCGGCGTAATAACCTGCAAATTGAAAACAATATAGCCACTTTAACTGCAAGGTGACTTTTTCAACGGGCTTAGTTGCTGAACTGCCTTTTAGTTTTTCTAACCACGTCATCACCGAGGGAGTTACTAGAGGTTCAGCACTCGCGACTGAGAGAAAACTGCTAATCGATAATAAAATGATGGTCGTAATTAATTTTTTCACTGCTTGCTCTTTCTGAGTAATGCTATCAATATTATCGTTTAACTTGTGTTACTGCGTTAGTAAATGCTGTGTTTTTCAGTCTTTTCGAATTTGCAATCTAGCAAATTTGCCAATTCAATAAACTCACTTGCATTATCAAGTGAAAAATATACGGTTGTCATCATTTTGTCATATAAAATTAATATGCTTGTGTCCATTACCACATGAATATTTTCTATCACACATTGAGAATTGATTAATGAAACTATCTTTTAAAACAAAATCACTCTGTGCCGCATTAGGGTTTACTTTTGCCGCATTGGTTAGCAGTAGCGCAGGTGCAGTACAAAAAGTTGATGAGGGTGTTCCCGCTTATCAAAAAGCCAGCGGTATTTCGGGTAACTTATCCAGTGTGGGTTCTGATACGCTGGCAAACTTAATGACCATGTGGGCAGAAGAGTTTAACCGCGAATATCCTAACGTCAACATTCAAATTCAAGCCGCAGGTTCTTCTACCGCGCCGCCTGCATTAACTGAAGGCACTGCAAACTTAGGTCCTATGAGTCGTGAAATGAAAGACGACGAATTAGCGGCGTTTGAAGATAAATATGGTTACAAACCGACTGCTGTGCCTGTTGCCATTGACGCATTGGCTGTGATGGTCAACAAAGACAACCCCGTTAAAGGCTTAACACTTCCACAAGTTGATGCTATTTTCTCATCAACGCGTAAATGTGGTTATGAAACGGATATTGAAAACTGGGGTGACGCAGGTGTTTCCGCTTGGAAAGGCAAAAGCATTCAATTGTACGGACGTAACTCAGTATCAGGTACTTACGGTTATTTTAAAGAAAACGCATTATGTAAAGGCGATTTCAAAAGTAACGTAAACGAACAACCAGGTTCTGCATCAGTGGTGCAATCTGTTACTTCATCAGTGAATGGTGTAGGCTACTCAGGTATGGGTTACACCACATCAGGTATCAAAATGGTCGCGTTAGCCAAAAAAGCAGGCGAACCATTTGTTGAAGCAACACCTGAAAACGCATTGAGCGGCAAATATCCGTTAACTCGTTATTTATACGTTTATGTCAACAAAAAACCTAATACTCCATTAGCCCCCTTGGATTATGAGTTTATTAAAATGGTCTTGTCAAAAACAGGTCAGCAAGTCGTTATCAAAGATGGTTACATTCCACTGCCTGCTAAAGTCGTTGAGAAAGTCTTAGCTACCTTGAAATAAGGCATTCCATCGCCCTTGCGGCGAACAAAAAAAACACGGCTGGGATTTGTTTTAGCGAATCTCAGCCGTTTTTTTTGGTTTTTTGTTATATTATTGTCACATTCAATTCTTATAATTCCCCCCATGTCTGAAATTCATCCAATTAATAATCCCCCCTCAGTTATGGAAAAATCCGCTAATAGTTACTACCAACGCTGGCGAATGGTCAAAGATTCGCTGGCGCGTTTCGGTGTGATAGCAGGTGGTCTCAGTGTTATCGTCGCGCTGGTACTGATTTTCTTCTATTTACTTTATGTGGTCATTCCACTGTTTAAACCAGCCGACGCAGAAGCGACTGCTCACTATAGCTTGCCAGAAGCCGAACGCGGTAAGACAGTATTACTCGATGTAGAAGAACAAAATGAAGTGGCTGTTAGATTTACCGACAGTGGACAAGCGGTTTTTTTTGAAGTGGCAACAGGCAAACCAATAGCCAATCAAGCCATTAAAATACCAACTGGTGCAAAAGTAGTTAGTTTTTCTCAAGGTAGCCCTATTAGCGAAGGTGCGGTTATTTATGGATTATCTAATGGTCAAGCGATTGTTGTTAAACATCAATATCAAATTACTTACCCTGATAATAAACGCTTAATTACCCCTTCTTTAAAATATCCATTAGGTGAAGCACCTATTGTTGTTGATGACAAAGGCGCGGCATTAGAAAAAATTGCCGTTAAAGTCGGCGATAAATCGACCACGATTGTGGCAAAAACCGCTGATAAAGTTCGTCTGCTTAATATTGAAAAACAACAAAGTTTATTTGAAGATGAAGCGACGTTAAACCGTACCGAAGCCATTTTAGATGTACCAGCGGCAACTATCACTGATATTTACATAGATAAAGAAGAACGTAATCTGTATTTAGTTGACAATGATGGTCACTTGAGTTTTTTTGATATTAGCGATAAAACAGCCCCTGTCATTCGACAAAATCTTAATGTTGTTGAAGCAGGTGCAAAAGTCACGGTGAGTACCTTCTTAAACGGTGATAGCTCATTACTTATCGGCGATTCAACAGGTTTAGTCTCACAGTGGACAATGGTAAGAGACGAATTAAAACGTCCCGCCATGCAAAAACTCAGATCCTTCAAAGTGTCTGAAAAAGCCATTGTTGCCATCAATCCAGAACCACGTCGCAAAGGCTTTGCCGCTATTGATGCGAATGGCATGATGGGGATTTACCATACCACCTCCGAACGCGAAGCACTGAAAGAACAAGTGACTCAAGCCTTGCCTATCACTGCTGCTTTATCACCTAGAGCCAACACGCTATTAGTAGAAGCCAGCGATAAAAATATCTATGTCTGGAAAATAGATAACAAGCATCCTGAAGTATCTATTAAATCGTTGTGGCAAGAAGTCTGGTATGAAGGCTATGCAAAACCTGATTATATTTGGCAATCCTCCGCATCAAATAACGATTTTGAGCCTAAATACAGCTTAACACCCTTAGTATTTGGTACGCTCAAAGCGGCATTTTATGCCATGTTAGTGGCAATTCCTTTAGCCTTGATGGGTGCTATTTATAGCGCGTATTTCATGACTCCCATGATGCGTCAATACGTTAAACCAACCATTGAATTAATGGGCGCGTTACCTACCGTTATTTTAGGTTTTCTTGCAGGGCTGTGGTTAGCTCCAACCTTAGAAGAACATCTATCGGGATTTTTTCTAATGTTTATGCTGTTACCTGTCGGGGTCATGGCATTTGCGTATGTGTGGTATAACCTACCTAAGCACATTTTAGAGAGTATTCCCGAAGGTTGGGAGGCAATGGTGCTTATTCCCGTCATTCTACTGACTGGTTGGTTTGCGTTTGCTATCAGTGTACCGCTAGAAACCGCCTTGTTTGGTGAAACCTTGCGTGACTGGTTTAAAAACCAATGGGGTATCGGTTACGATCAACGTAATTCATTGGTAGTCGGTATCGCAATGGGTTTTGCGGTGATTCCGACTATTTTCTCCATTGCTGAAGATGCTATTTTTAGCGTACCCAAACATTTAACCGTCGGTTCATTAGCCTTAGGTGCGACAACGTGGCAAACAATGATTCGCGTGGTGCTATTAACTGCCAGCCCTGGTATCTTCTCTGCGGTGATGATAGGTTTAGGTAGAGCCGTTGGTGAAACCATGATTGTGTTAATGGCAACGGGCAATACACCTGTGATGGATTTAAGTGTTTTTCAGGGTTTGCGTACCCTCGCGGCTAACATTGCAGTGGAAATGCCCGAATCACAAGTGGATAGCACGCATTATCGGGTGTTGTTTTTAGCCGCCTTAGTCTTATTTTTATTCACCTTTATTTTTAATACGTTAGCGGAAATCATTCGCCAACGCCTACGCGAAAAATACAGTTCATTATGATGAAATTATGGTTTAAAAGTGGATCACCGTGGATATGGCTAAATGCGGCGGCTGTTAGCACCTGCCTTATTATGGTCATTGCGGTACTGGTTTTGGTTTTTGTGCGTGGCATGGGGCATTTTTGGCCCGCTCAAGTCACGCAATTTAGTTATCAAGAAGAAGGTAAACCGCTACGCATTATCATTGGTGAAAAAGTCGATACCAGTATCACGCCTGCCATCATGGCAAAATCGACTGGACATAAAATGGCGGACAACGAAGATACACTGGTGCAGTATCTGGTCAAAACAGGCAACCGTGATGTGACAGGCACCGACTTCCGTTGGATAGAAGCACGCAATGTCAAAGAGCAAAGCGATCCTGACACAATGATGGTGGTAGAACGGCGCGAATGGGGCAATTTCTATGGTCAACTGCTGGAAGTGAAAGAAAATGGCAAGACCATTGCGACAGGCGAACAAGCGATGTCTGAACTGCAAACCAGAATTGCCGCCGCTTTAGTGGTGTTTGAAAAAATCACCCAATTGGAAAAAAAGGAAATCGGCGCAATTAACTACGGTTTAGAACGCTTACGTTTGAAACAGAAAAAATTGCAATTAGAAAATCGTTGGAATAGCGATACTGAAAAAGAATTTGCCGCTGAGAAAGCCGACTATGATGCCCAATATCAAAGTCATCAAGCTGAACTTGGCAGTCTCTATAAAGAAATTAGACGCGATAGTCTAGTAGCTAAAACTGATACGGGTGCAAGTATTACCATTCCGTTGGCTAAAATAGTGAAAGTGTATCAACCCAATGCCATGAGTTTCTTTGGTAAAGTGGGCTTTTACTGTCACAAAATTTTTGAATTTTTAACCGACGAACCGCGTGAAGCCAATACTGAAGGCGGTATTTTTCCTGCTATTTTTGGTACGGTGATGATGGTTATCATCATGTCCATTATCGTCACACCGTTTGGCGTAATTGCGGCAGTGTACTTGCGTGAATATGCGAAACAAGGCTTTACCACTCGCTTAATCAGAATCGCAGTCAACAATTTAGCAGGTGTACCCTCCATCGTTTATGGCGTATTCGGTTTGGGATTCTTTGTATACATTTTAGGTGGCAACATTGACGCTTTGTTTTTCCCAGAAGCTTCGCCTGCTCCTGTGTACGGTACACCTGGTTTATTATGGGCATCCATCACCTTGGCATTATTGACCTTACCTGTCGTGATTGTGTCTACCGAAGAAGGCTTGGCGCGGATTCCAAAAGCCATACGCGAGGGCAGTCTGGCATTAGGTGCCACTAAAATAGAAACCTTATGGCGTACTGTATTACCGATGGCAAGTCCTGCCATGATGACAGGCTTAATTTTAGCCGTTGCACGCGCGGCGGGCGAAGTCGCTCCGCTGATGTTGGTGGGCGTGGTTAAACTCGCACCCACCTTACCCTTAGATGGCAACTTCCCCTTTTTGCATTTAGACAGAAAATTTATGCACTTAGGTTTTCACATTTATGATGTCGGTTTTCAAAGTCCCAATGTTGAAGCAGCACGACCCTTGGTGTATGCCACCGCATTATTATTGGTTATAGTAATCGTTGTACTGAACTTAACAGCCATTATTATCAGAAATCGTCTACGCGAAAAATACCGCGCATTAGAACATTAGAAGGTTATTAACAAATGACAGCACAACAAACCCGTTCACATTCTATTGATATGAGTTCTGTTCTACGCGGACAAGGGCAAGCCCAATCCCCCAATGAACCTTGTATCAAAGTAGAAAACTTAAATCTTTTTTATGGCAAAAAACAAGCATTACATGGCGTGAACATGGAAATGTATCGTAAAAAAGTCACTGCTTACATAGGACCCAGTGGCTGTGGTAAATCCACGTTATTACGCTGCATCAACCGCATGAATGATTTGGTCGATAATGTCACCATCGAAGGCAAAATTTTACTGGACGATGAAAATATTTACGACAAATCAGTTAATGTCGCCGCTTTGCGTAGACGTGTCGGCATGGTATTTCAAAAGCCTAATCCGTTTCCTAAATCTATTTTTGAAAATGTCACCTACGGTTTGCGTATTCAAGGCGTTAATGACAAGCGCGTATTAGAAGAAACCGTCGAAAATTCGTTACGCGGTGCGGCATTGTGGGACGAGGTTAAAGATCGTTTAAATGACAACGCATTAGGCTTATCGGGTGGTCAACAACAACGTCTAGTCATTGCCCGCGCCATTGCTATCGAACCAGAAGTGTTACTATTAGACGAACCTGCCTCGGCTTTAGACCCTATCTCAACGCTCAAAATTGAAGAATTAATTAATGAGCTAAAAGAAAAATATACTATAGTCATTGTTACGCACAATATGCAGCAAGCAGCGCGGGTTTCTGATTACACCGCATTCATGTATATGGGTGAACTGATTGAGATTGGTACTACCAGTGAGTTATTTACCAATCCAAAGAAAAAACAAACAGAAGATTATATTACGGGACGTTACGGCTAAAGAGGCAAACACAGTGGATAACAGTAAAATAGGACACCATATTTCTGAACAATTCAACAAAGAATTGGAAGATATACGCAATAAAGTATTAACAATGGGCGGCTTGGTTGAACAGCAAATAGAGTTAGCAATCGAAGCATTTACCACGGGTGATGTAGAACTCGCTGAGTTAGTCATTAAACAAGACAATCAGGTTGACGCGCTGGAAATGGCAATTGACCTAGAATGTACGCAAATTTTAGCGTTACGCCAACCTGCGGCATTCGATCTACGTTTGCTATTGACTGTGATTAAAATCATTAATGAATTGGAAATTATTGGCGATTTAGCGGAGCGTATTGCCAAACTAGCGATTCAACTTTCTGATTCTGACGGTAAAAAAGATCAATACCATGAATTGCATCACATGACTGATTTAGTCAAAGATATGTTACATGGTGCATTAGATGCGTTTGCCAGAATGTGCATCGACGATATTACCGAGATTACAGGACGTGATGACGAGGTTGATAGAGAGTATGCCAGCATCATTCGACAGCTCATCACTCACATGATGGAAGACCCCAGAAATATTACCCGTACGTTAAATGTTTTATGGACCGTACGTGCAATTGAACGCATTGGCGACCATGCTTGCTACATCTGCGAACATTTAATTTTTATGATTAAAGGCGAAGCTGTAAGGCATTTAAGCCAATCGGAATTGGAAGAAAAGCTAAATAAACAATAATATTAAGACCATTAGAACGGTATCTGCTTGCAGATTAATCGTTCTGATTTTTCCCCTTAGACAAGGTAAACCATTCTTACCTTGTTACATTTAAAATGTTCATTTAGTATGCACCGATAACCCGTTGAACTTTCGCAGTCCATTAAGTTCTTAGTATATTGAAAGGACTGAAATTTTGCAAAATTTCAACGAGTTACTGTATTTTTGTCATGTACAAAGAAACAACGAGGTATACGATTATGAAACTTTACGCTTTACTATTCACTGGACTGGTATTTTTTTCTACCTCTACACTTGCTGTTGAAAAAGCCAGTTCTGAACACACCGATGAAGTACGTCAACGTACCCAGCAAGTCGTTCCCTATGCTGTCGATCAAACCAAACAAACGTTTACCAAAACCGTACACGGTGGCGTGCAACATGTAGTCGTTAAATCGGCTGATAATACCGAGCAAATCAAATTAATTCAGGCTTATCTGCTTAAAATGACAAATAATTTCAGCAAAGGCGATTTTTCTGAAACAGAACGCATACATGGTGCTAATATGCCAGGGCTTACCGTGTTAAAAATGGCTCAACCTTATGATATAAAGTTTGAATACAAAGCGTTACCCAATGGTGCGCAAATTCATTATGCAAGCGAATATCCACAGTATGCGCAAGCTCTGCATGAATGGTTTGATGCTCAGGCAAAAGAACACGACAACGCGGTGATAGGCGAGCATAGTAAACATCATGCGACCCCTGCCGAATAAATTTCAACGTATCACAATAAAAAGCCCATTAATTGTAATTAATGGGCTTTTTTTAAATAATCTACGCGTTAAATTCCGCCAAAAATTCCGCTTCATTCATCACTCTAACACCCAGTTCTTGAGCTTTGGTTAATTTAGACCCTGCCTCTAAACCTGCTACCACGCAATCGGTTTTTTTAGAAACCGACCCAGCTACTTTCGCGCCTAAACTTTCCAGTAAGGCTTTGGCTTCATGACGGGGCATAACCATTGTGCCTGTTAATACCCATGTTTGACCTGCCAATGGTTGAGCTTGGACGGGTTCGCCTTGTTCGTCAGTCCAGACTACACCTGCATTAATAATATCGGCAACAATGGCTTGATTGTTAGCATCCTGAAAAAAATCCACGATACTTTTCGCAGTCACAGGACCAACATCTGGCACTTGTAATAAGTCTTCAAAGCTAGCCGCTTGAATAGCAGGCAGGGATTTAAAATACTTGGCAACATTTTTTGATCCGCCTTCGCCGACTTCAGGAATGCCCAGCGCGGCTAAAAAGGTACTTAGTTTGGTTGCTTTTGACGCTTCGATGGAATCGAGTACATTTTGCGCACTTTTTTCGCCCTGCCCTTCTAAGGTGGCTATATCATCGAGTTTGATTTTGTAAATATCGGCGATGGTTTTGATGATACCTTTGCTGTACAGCAGTTCAATCAGTTTAGTACCAAGGTTGGTAATATTCATACACTTACGCGAAGCATAATGTTCAATGCGCTCAGCACTTTGCGCAGCACAAATTAACCCACCCGTACAACGAAACGCCGCTTGCCCTTCGATTCTTGTTATCGGCGAATCACAAACAGGGCAACGCTCAGGCATGATAATTGGCTGCCTATCTTCGCCTTGCTCAATCACTTTAGCCACTTTGGGTATCACATCGCCTGCGCGTTGAATTTCTATGCTGTCACCGATACACAAGCCTAAACGGCTAATTTCGTCCATATTGTGCAGAGTGGCATTGCTGACCGTGACACCTGCGACAAACACAGGTTCTAAGCGAGCGACAGGTGTCAAAACACCAGTACGACCGACTTGAAAATCAACCGCTAACAGTTGCGTGGTGGCTTGTTGCGCTGGGAATTTTCTTGCCACTGCCCATTTTGGGCAACGGGAAATAAAACCTAAAGCGGTTTGTGTGGCTAAGTCGTCAATTTTATAAACGATGCCATCAATTTCCATCGGCAGTGTGTCGCGTAGTTGTTCCATACGTTGATAATTTTCAGTAAATGCCTCAAAGCTACCTAAAAATCCATAGCAATGGGGATTGCGTCTAAAACCTAGCGATATGAGGTAATCAATCATTTCTGAATGGCGAGTGAATTCACGCTCACCTTGGTATTCGCCGACGCTGTAGGGAATAAATTGCAAATCACGCGAGGCAGCAATTTTGGGATTCATTTGCCGAACTGTGCCAGCGGCAGCATTTCTAGGATTTACAAATACTTTGCCGTTTTGTTGCTGTGCCAAGCGGTTTAATTTTTCAAATGCAGCTTTGGGCATGAACACTTCGCCACGCACTTCTAATTTTTCAGGCAGAGCATTGGTGTCTAATTTTAGTGGTACGGATTTAATAGTTTTAATATTGTGAGTAACATCTTCGCCAACTTGCCCATCACCACGCGTCGCGGCATAGCTGAATAAGCCATGATGATAATGAATGGTAATCGCTAAACCATCAAGTTTAGGCTCGCTAAAAATGGGCAGTGATGCTGGACTGATATTCAGTTCTTTAGCGGCTTTATCAAAAAAATCGTAGGTTTCTTGTAACGAAAACGCATTGGCTAAAGAGAGCATTTTTACGCCATGCTCTACTTTTTTAAATTCAGCGATGGGGGTTGCGCCAACACGTTGCGAGGGAGATTCTGGACTAACTAATTCAGGATGTTCAGCTTCTAGTGCCAGTAAGGCTCGAAAAGCATGATCGTATTCGGCATCACTAACCAATGGATTATCAAGGACGTAATAAGCGTGATTCCATAGATTGATACGTTCAACCAGTTGCTCATAGTTTAGATTCAAAATTCCTCCAAGGTATTTATAAGTTATCCACGAAAAACACAAAATACACGAAAAATATGCACGAGGGTGTTGGTAGCCTACAAGAGTAGTGATGCTGTACAGACGTTGCACTGTAACGTCTCTGCAATGACATTAAACGGGATGCTAAGTTATGTTTTCATACAGACCGCAGGCGCGGTCTCAACAGCATTCCCACGCGGCACGTGGGAACAAGTGAATTAAATCTTCGTGACTTTCGTGTTTTTCGTGGACAAAAAACAAGACAACATCACAGACTCTGGCGAATAGCCTGCACGGTGGCTTCAGTGAGTGGTTTTCTTTGATGATCCCAAATATCGCCATCTAACTCGATGGCTAACATACGGATGGTTTCCACATAGTCATCAAAAACCGCTAGTGCATCGTCTAAAGCATCTGGCTGCATAAAAAATACGATACCTGGGCAATAAAAGGTATCTAAATGACCGCTAGGAAATGTACCTGGTTCGACCATACACGCAACACCAAAATCGACTAATTGATTGGCATCTAAGCGTTCAAATATTTTCAAACTACCATATTTAAGTCCTGCTATTCTGAAAGCACGAATTAAATCCAGACCATTAAAACCCTCTTCCGCTTTAGCCACTAGACAAAACTGAATAATCGCTGGCGTTGCAATGCGCTGTGGTGCGGGGGCAAAATCTTCTTCCTCGTCATCCTCATCGTTAGAATAATAACTCTCCGATGGATTAACAATGGCAGGTCCTAACGGTTCAATATACTCATCATCGGCATACCTATCATCGGTACTATTTACGGTTTCATTAAGTGCCGTCTGAGGTTCTGACTCATCATCAAAGTCCATTTCTCTTTGTGATTTACGGTCTTTTAGATAACCCCACGTCAACATAACGATGACGATAATGAGTCCTGTGGCAATAATTACAATTCTTAGTATTTCTTTGTCCATTAGATTTCCGCCATTGTGACTGCTGCTTCAATATCAACCGCGACCATGCGGGATACACCCGGCTCTTTCATGGTAACACCTGCTAACTGCTTTGAGATTTCCATTGTAACCTTATTATGTGAAATATATAAAAACTGCACAGTGGCGGACATTTCTTCAACCATTTTTGAGAATCGTCCGACATTAGCATCATCAAGTGGTGCGTCAACTTCGTCTAACAAGCAAAATGGAGCGGGATTAAGTTCAAAAATTGAAAATACTAATGCCACCGCTGTTAATGCTTTTTCACCGCCCGATAATAAATGAATGGTGCTGTTCTTTTTACCTGGAGGTCTTGCGATAATATTAACCCCTGATTCTAATAAATCTTGTTCAGTTAATTCTAAATAGGCTTGACCACCACCAAATAATTTTGGAAATTTTTCTTGTAAACCTGTATTTATTTTATCGAATGTTTCTTTAAAACGTAACCGACTTTCTTTATCAATTTTATTAATCGCCAGTTCTAAGGTTTGTAAGGCTTCAATTAAATCAGCGTGTTGTTCATTTAAAAAATCTAACCGCTCAGATTGTGCCTTGTATTCTTCAATAGCCGTTAAGTTAATCGTGCCTAAACGTTCGATTTGCGCGGATAATTCATCAACTTTTTGTTTCCAAACCGCATCTTGCGCATGTTCGGGTAGATTTTTTAAGACCTGTTCAGCATCGGCATTCATTTCATTCAGTTGTTCACGGATTGTTTGCCCACGCACTTTGCTTTCTTGACTGTCAAAACGGTGTTTATCAAGTGCTTCTTTTTCAATTTCTAACGCTCTTTGTACACGCGTGTGTTGCTTGGTCAACTCAGTAATACTGGCTTCCAGCGCGTCTTGATTATGCCGCTCAGTTTTTAATCGCTGTTCTAGCTGATTTTTTTCGACAATTTTCTCGGCAAGCAAGACTTTTTCTTCATCTAATGTTGCGTGGGTTTGCTGTTGCTTGCTTTCCAACAAGGCAATACGCGCCACGGCTTGTTGATGCTGGAGCTGTAGCCGCTCTATTTGTTTGCTGGTTAACTGTTCCGAAGACCGTAACGCATCAATTTTCGCTCTGATACCGAATGCTTGTTGTCTAGCTTCATTAACAGCGTGTTCGGTTTGGTGTTGGGACGTTTGTAATGCTTGGTTTAACGCCTCTAGCTGTTGGCGAGTGGTTTCTTGCTCAGCCATAATTTCTTCGGCCTCTGCCTGTAACTGTCGTGCCTCGGTCATGGTGTCGATAGTGTCTTCCAACTCAACACAAATGTCCTGTTGTTCGTTACTGATTTGTTCAAGGCGGCGGTGTTGTTGTTCTAGTCGAGCGGATTGCGCACTGTATTCTGAGTTTTTCAGCGATAATTCCATGCCTAAATTGCTATCTGCTCGCGCCACCGACTCGCGTTGCAGTTCAGCCGCTTTTAGCTGAGCTTCGGTACTGGCTAAGCAATCTTCAGATTCAGCGATTTTTTGTTGCAATTGTTCTAACTGTTGTTTTAACGAACGTAATTCTTTTTCGCGTTGTAACACACCTGTTTTATGATCTTTGCTACGCTGAATTTTTAACCAACTTGTACTCAACCAAAGACCATCGGGCGTAATAATGGATTCATGCGCTTGTAGTCCTGAAACTAAGCGTTGAGCCGTGTCGTTATCATCAGCACAATAAATAGTCGATAACAAACTGCTTAAATCCCACGGTGCTGTCACTTTAGTTAATAAGCTCGTGGCAGTATCGTTAATCGCGTTTGGTACGCATTGCGTACCAAATAGCGTTAAAGATTGGTCGGTTAAATTCGGCAAATGCGGTAACAATAATTCTATATGCGCCAAACAAACTGCCTCTAAATAACTGCCTAACACCGTTTCAACTGCTGTTTCCCAGCCTGTTTCCACCTCCAGATATTCAGCTAAGCGTCCTTGTTCGGTGGTTATATTGCAGTGTTCCAGCCACGCGCTAAGATTTTTATTATCTTTACCCATCGCATGTTGCTGTAATAATTCCAAGGCGGTTATTTTGCCTTTCAGTTGCTGTTGCAAAGAACGCTGGCTATGTAGCTCATTATGCAGTTGTTTAATCTGTTGGCGTTGTTCTGTAATTTGTTGTTGTAGCTGTTCAAGCTCAGCGTGTAAATCTTCACGCTGAACTTCAATAATCTCAATACTCTCTGCCAAGAGTTCAATGTCATCGGCTAAATCTGCCATTGATAACTCTTCACGTTCTGCTGATAATTTATCCATACGGCTGTTGAATTGCCGCTGTTGCTGTTCCAGTTGCAGGATTTTAACGCGCTGAACTTCGGCTTGTTCTTTATAGCGAGCCGTTTTAGTTTGATAGTCATTCCATTGTGTTTGCCATGCGTGCCGTTGTTGCTGCCCGTCTTGCTGTAACTGTACTACCGTTTCTTGGCGTTCTTGAATCACCAGCCAGCTTTGTTCTGCTTCGTCTAACTGCTGTTTAATATCTTCTAATGCTTGCCTATCGGTATCTAACTCACTCAACGCGTGATCGGCTTGTTGCTGTGAACGCCCGATTTCCAGCATGGTGTCTTCATGATTGCGTTGTTCGTGCTTAATTGCTTGTTCAAAACGCCCAACTTCAGCAGCCACATTATAATAATCACCTTGTACTTGGTTGACTTGCTGTTGCTGAGTTTTATAGTCAGCACGCTGTTGTTCAAGATGATTATCCATCTCGCGTAATTCGATAAATAAGCGATTATGTTCGGTGGCTACTTTTTGTAATTGCGCGTCTAACTGAGTGGTGGTTTGCTGATAACTTTGCCAGCGCATGGCTAGCAATTCGACTTTATACTGGCGTTCTTGTTGTTTAAGGTCGGTGTACTTTTCCGCTTTTTCGGCTTGTTTTTGCAAATGCTTGATTTGCTTTTCTACTTCATCACGCAAATCATCCAGCCGTTCCAGATTGTCGCGGGTGTTACGCATACGCGTTTCTGTTTCATGACGGCGTTCTTTATATTTAGAAATACCCGCCGCTTCTTCAATATGCACACGCAACTCTTCGGGTTTAGATTCCACCATGCGTGAGATTGTGCCTTGCTCGATTATGGCATAACTGCGTGAACCGAGTCCTGTCCCTAAAAATAAATCAGTAATATCCCTGCGCCGACACCGTGAACCATTCAGCCAATATAAGGACTGCCCATCACGACTGACCTGCCGCTTAATGGCAATGCTGGCATATTGTGCATATTCACCGCCTAGCTTGCCTTCCGAATTATTAAAGATCAGCTCAACTGACGCAGTGCTAACAGGTTTACGACTCGATGAGCCATTAAAAATGACATCCGCCATATTACCGCCGCGTAAATGTTTAGCTGAACTTTCGCCCATCACCCAACGCACTGCATCAATAATATTAGATTTACCACACCCATTCGGTCCTACGATAGCAGTGAGATTGCTAGTGATTGGAATAACGGTGTTATCAACAAAGGATTTAAAACCCGAAAGTTTGATTTTTTCCAACTTCATAACGGGGTTATGACATCCTATAACTTGAAATTAAACAGCCGCGTATTATCTATGATAGTCGGCATAGTTTCGACTATTTTAATGAATCTTTTTCTTGATAGCTCATCCATATAACCCTTTACTGTATCTACTTACAATAAGTTTCTAACACATTGTGAATTATATAAAAGTAATAGTTTTTATCGAAGAAATTAAAAGCAACAATCGTTTTAAACGGAGTATTAATGGATATAAAATGGATACTAAAAATATCCAATAATAAATGCAGTATTAGTAAAATTAGCGTCGCATAATGCAAATGGTTTTTTATGCGAGTAACAAAATTTGCGTACTGGAAGCAACGAAAGGCACAAAACTATTTGCTTTATTTTGTACCTTTCGTGTTTTTCGTGGACATTAATTAATCAGCTATCGTCGGATAATCCGTATAACCTTTAACCTCACCACCATAAAAAGTGCTAGGGTCAGGCGTATTTAACGGTGCGTTAGCTGCAAAACGCTCAACTAAGTCTGGATTAGCAATGTATAACTGCCCAAAAGCCACTGCATTTGCCAAACCTTGTTCAATAGTTGCATTGGCACGCTCATAATCATAACCACCACAAACAATGAGTGTACCTTGATAAGCCGCGCGTAATACAGCCAAATCAACTACATTTGCACCATGACGAATATCACTTTCCAGTGCGTCAACCACATGCAGGTATGCTAAGTTAAAATTATTCAGTTGCCCTAACACATAGACAAACAAAGCCTCGGGTACAGAATCAGTCATATCATTAAATGTACCGCTCGGTGCAAGACGCACACCCACACGATCTGAACCCCACACTGACACCACCGCTTTAGTGACTTCCAATAAAAATCGGGTACGGTTTTCTACGCTACCACCATACTCATCCATGCGTTGATTAGAGCCATCACGCAAAAATTGATCTATCAAATAGCCATTAGCTGCGTGTATTTCCACACCATTAAAACCTGCCGCCAGTGCGTTTTCAGCGGCATGACGATAATGTTCAACAATGTCCTGAATTTCAGTAATTGATAAGTCACGCGGCGTGACAAATGGCTTCATACCATGCGGCGTAATGGCATTGCCTTTAGGCTGAATAGGCGATGGTGCGACAGGCAATTGACCGTCATGATAATCAGGATGAGAAATACGCCCAACATGCCATAACTGTAAAAAAATATGCCCGTTATGTGCATGAACAGCGGTAGTTACTTTTTTCCAACCTTCCACGTGCTCAGCCGTATAAATGCAGGGAATCGCAGGATAACCAATGCCTTGCGGTGAAATAGGTGAGGCTTCGGAAATAATCAAGCCCGCACTGGCGCGTTGTGTGTAATAGCTCGCCATTAACTCATTCGCTATACCATTAGGTGAGCGCATCCTTGTTAAAGGTGCCATAACAACACGATTTGGTAGTGAGTAACAGCCGATTTTAATAGGTGAAAGTACCGTTGTATTCATAATTAAATCTAAGCCTTTAAGGGTTGTTGAAGTCATCGCTGATTATACCTAAGAACTAGGTGTTGGGCTGAGGTAAGGACAGTATTACATCCACGAAAAACACAAAAAGCACGAAACTAATAATGCATTAAATTCAATAGATTATTACTTAGCATTCTGTTCGCGTCTTTCGTGCTTTTTGTGGAAAATTATTTACGCATTGCGCTTTTCTAGTGCTAACAAAAATTCTTTAATATCCAAACCGCCACTGTAGCCAACTAACTTGCCGTTACTGCCGATGATTCTATGACAGGGTATAAAAATGGGAATGGAGTTTTTATGATTGGCTTGCCCGACGGCTCGCACGGCTTTTGGGTTGTTTATTGCTAGGGCAATGTCTTTATAACTGGCGGTTGTTGCGTAAGGCACAGCACACAAAGCTTGCCACACGGTCTGCATGAAAACCGTACCACGCGGGGCAAGTGGTAAAGAAAATTCGCGGCATTCACCCGCAAGATAGGCGTTCAGTTGTGAGAATGCCTCGTTGATTAGCGTGGTTTCAACTATCTCAACGTCTTGCGGAATGAAATCACCTGCAAAATAGACATCAGTGATGTTGCCGCCCAGTTCAGCGATGCCCAGTTTACCGAGTGTAGTTTGTTGAAAATACAGTTTCATTGTTTAGTACATTTTTGGTGATACATAAATGTTCATTGTAGAGATGTTGCATTGTAACGTCTCTACAGAACATCGTATCACTCGTATTTATGTGCATCCTTATTTCTTAAGAAAGGTTACCATCGCCGCCGCTCTATCGGCGGCAACTTTTTGCGCGGCAGGACGGGCTTCTATTAACTGCATATAATTGGCAGCATTAGGCAGGTATGTTGCCACGAGGTCAGTGCCGTAGATTTTTTGGCACGTCATACTCACCATGAAAAAATGTAACCATGCCACGCAATCTGCGGCGGTGTATGTTTCGCCCGCAATATAAGGTGAAAATTTTGCTAGCCGCGCTAAACCTTTCAAGCCTTTCTCTAACAATTCTTTAACTTCATTTTTAGTATCATCAGATACCGTACCACCAAAAAATGCTTCTTTATACAAACGGCGGGCGTGTAATTCGATGTTAAGTTCCAGATGTTGTATCAATTCCCGACATTTTGCTCGCTCAAAACTATTGGCAGGATACAGTGGTATTTCAGGATACGTTTCTTCTAAATATTCCAGAATTACTTGAGATTCTGACAAACAACCGTATTCTGTTTCAATAAACGGGATTTTTCCCAGCGGAGAACGTTTCAGCAAAGCTTCATCTTGCGAGGGAAATACTTGTTCTTCGGTGAAAGCGATGCCTTTTTCCAGCAACACCAGTTTAGTTTTATTGTAATAATTGCTAACCGCAAAACCGCATAAGTTAATCATGGTTTTTCTCCGTGAGTGGATGAACATTAAACTAATAAAGATTATGAGCGTCTCTTTCGATGAGGTAAATCATTTTTTCCTTATGAATGCCTGTATGCCCTCATTCAATTGACAATACATATTAAGTGCTTTTTACGCATTCCTGTTCCAGCATAAGGCTATGGTAGAATAAAAAATAAGCATTATCTTATCAAGTAATAGTTGCTAAGAAAGGGAGGGCAACATGAAGCGGACTATTCTAGTTAGAAAACCCAGTGATTTGACTGTGGCTTGGGCGCAACAGGTTGTGAATCAACATGATAGCAACACGGTGGTAAAAAATGTCGATGTACTTGCTGTTGAGGTAGGGACGACCACGCGAGTACGCGTCATGGTCGATCATAATGGTAAAAAATTACCCAGAGGCTGGTTTGTTAAATTACCATCACTGGCATGGCGGGCGCGAATGATTACAGCGTTACCCAGATTACTTCATACCGAGGTACGTTTTTATAATGAATTGGCTCACTGCGTCCCTGTGACAAAACCTGTTTGCCTTGCGGCACAAAGTCAGTTTGGACGCGGCTCGACCTTGGTATTGGCTGATGTCGCTGAATTTGCAGGTGTTGCCAGTAGCCCACGCGAATCATTGGATATTTCACAATCACAATTAGTCATAGAACAACTTGCGCGTTTTCATGGACATTTTTGGAATACCGTACATCATCCTAATTATCGCTGGTTATCAGGCTCAGTACGCCGTTTAGAAGATTCATTAGGATCAGCGTTAGCAGTGCCTTTAATGAAGCGTGGCTTGCAATTAGCGGGTACAGCAATACCTGCAAGACTACACAAACCCGCCTTACGTTATGCGCGGTATCGTCGTAAAGTCATGAAATTTCTTGCCGCCGCGCCACAAACCTTGATTCATCATGATTGCCATTCGGGCAATTTATTTTGGAACAGTGATAAATCACACGCAGGTTTTCTTGATTGGCAATTAGTGCGTATGGGTGAAGGTGTCAGTGATGTGGCTTATTTTTTAGCCACCGCATTGAATCCCGACACGCGCCAGAAACATGAGTTAGAGCTACTGACTAGATACAGCCAAATACTGAGCAATCAAGGCGTGATCGGTATTGATACCGCCTTTTTAATACAACGCTATCGCGCTCATTTAACTTACGCGTTTGAAGCAATGATTGTTACACTGGCAGTGGGAGGTATGATGGATTTAGAACATAACTTGGAGTTAATACGACGTGCAGCAACGGCTGTTGATGCCTTGGATGCGTTTTCTGCTTTGCCGTTATAATCTTTTGTCCACGAAAAACACAAAAGGCACGAAAATATTTAACTATTTTCGTGCCTTTCGTGGACAATTTCACTCTTTACTCACTTGGTTAATCTCATGAAAACTTATTCCTTTTTTATCATGCTTTGCCTTATTACGCTCAGCAACTGTTTTGCTGCCGAAAAAACCACCATCCGTATTGGCGCACAAGCAGGCGGTACCGTCGAGTGGGAATTGTCCGCATTACCTGCTGAATCGGTAGATTTTCAAATTGAAGTTCATCCTGTCGCTACGGCTGAAGCAGGCAAAATCGCTTTACAATCGGGTGCTGTCGATATGATAGTTTCCGATTGGATATGGGTTTCAAGTCTTAGAGCGCAAGGTGAAGATTTTAGCTTTTATCCCTATTCCACTACCGCTGGCGCGTTAGTCGTGCCAGAAAACAGCCCAATTCATACCGTTAAAGATTTAAACGGAAAACGCCTAGGCATTGCAGGCGGTGAACTAGATAAAAACTGGTTATTACTACAAGCGTTAGCCAAAAAAGACTCCGTAGATTTAAACAAATCGGTGGAAAAAACTTTCGGCGCACCACCATTAATTAGCGAACAATTCAAACAAAACCGCGTTGATGCCGCCCTCACCTATTGGCATTTTGCCGCCAAATTAGAAGCGGCAGGTTTCAGACAAATCATCGACGGCAAAGGTATTTTAAAAGGCTTAGGTATCACTGAAAACGTTCCTAGCTTAGGTTATGTATTTAAACAAAGCTGGGCATCAAGTCATTCATCAGCGGTAAATAGTTTTTTCAAAGCCAGTACACAAGCTAAAAAATCCTTATGCACAGACGATACCGCGTGGCAAAAAGTCATCCCCTTAACCAAAGTGGATGATGCCGCCACACAAAAGTTATTACGACAACGCTATTGTGAAGGTAGCGTAGAGCAATGGGGCGACAAAGAACAACAAGCCGCCGCACGCATTTATACCGTATTGAAAACAGTGAGTGATAGTCAATTGACAGGTAAATCTGACACGCTACAAACAGGGACGTTTTGGTCTGGTAAATAATGCAATTCAATAAATACTTGCCTAGCCTGTCATTGCTGGTATTTCTAGCCGTATGGCAAGGCGCGGCAAGTTATCTACATAACAACACACTACCAACTCCCTACACGGTCGCTATGGTATTGTGGCAGGCGATAGTGTCAGGGCAGTTGCCGTATCATTTGGGCGTGACCTTGTTGCGCTTAGTGGTTAGTTTTTCTATTTCTATGCTGTTAGGGTGCGCGATTGGTATTGTATTGGGACGCAATAAACCACTAAATGCGTTTTTTGATAATTGGCTGGTGATTTTTCTTAATGTTCCCGCCTTAGTAACGATTATTCTGTGTTACGTTTGGTTTGGCTTGGTGGAATCAGCGGCGATTTTGGCGGTAGTGATTAATAAATTGCCCAATGTGATAGTGACTATCCGCGAAGGTACACGCGCTCTCAATAGTGATTTAATGGACATGGCGCGGTGTTATCATTTCAGTAAACGTAAAACCTTATGTCATGTGATTTTGCCTCAGTTGCAACCGTTTATCATGGGTGCAACGCGTTCAGGTCTGGCGTTAATTTGGAAAATTATTTTGGTGGTGGAATTATTGGGGCGTAGCAATGGCATGGGCTACCAACTGCATTTGTTTTTTCAAATGTTCGATGTTGCCAGTATTTTGGCGTACACCATTGCCTTTGTTGCAGTGATTCAGTTGATAGAATGGCTGATTTTAAAGCCTTTGGATAACAAGGCGTTAAGGTGGCGGCGATGACCGATGTGCAGATTAACATCATCAACAAAACCTACATAGGTACGGCACAACCAACCATTGCAAATTTTAGTTTGTCGCTACAAGCCAATGAATTTGTATGTTTGGTGGGGTCTTCTGGGTGCGGCAAAACGACATTATTAAATTGCCTTTCGGGTCTGGACACGCATTATGAAGGTGAAATTCAAGTAGGACAGCAGCATACTGCACCTAAAATTGGCTATATTTTTCAAAATCCGCGCTTATTGCCGTGGCGAACGGTACGAGAAAATATTGAATTAGTGTTAGAGTCAGAACAATCCCCTACTCTCATTGATCCGTTGCTAGAAACCATGCAGCTCACTCAATCGCAGCATGAATATCCTGAACGCTTATCGGTGGGTATGAATCGTCGTGTCGCTATCATTCGTGCCTTTGCAGTTAATCCAGATTTACTATTGATGGATGAACCGTTTGTGTCCTTAGACCCACCGACAGCGCGCGATGTAAGAAGCCTATTATTGCAACTGTGGCAACAACGCCCGCACACGGTATTATTTGTAACGCATGATTTGCGTGAAGCGATTGCACTGGCGGATAGGCTGATTTTTTTAGCATCCGCACCGATGAGGGTGATTAACGATATTGTCGTCCCCATTCCAAGAACGCAACGCCATGATGAGGCGGCAATTGAAAATTTTCGTCAACAGCTAATTAATCACTATCCTGACATAAAACACCTGTTATAAGCATAAAAGCGGTTGCGAAATGCGGCAAAATATTCGATACTCAAAGCCTGTCTCGCCTTATATGGAGACCTTTAGCTAGGCTTCTACAACACTAACCAATAGGATAACGTACCATGAAAAAAACTATTATTTTAGGATTGGCTGTTGCTGTGATGGCACTCACTTCATTAACTGTATTCGCAGATAGCCAATATCCCGCCGCCGATTTTCAGCCTCAAGTCATCTATCTTGATAAGAGTGTTGCACCGCAAACATCAGCACCTGCTAGCAGTGAAGTTGATACTAAATACCCCGCGGCCAATTTCCAACCCACGGTCATTTATTCTGCCGACAGTACCGCCGTTGCTAAAGCACCTGCCCAGCCCGTAGTTGACGAATTTGATCCTAAGTACCCAGCGGCAAATTTTCAGCCTAAAGTAATTTATCCTTAATTGAGTCGTGTGTAGGGGCAACCCTTAGGTTGCCCGTTCCCTACTACGAACACTTACTATCACCACAATTAAGACAGGTCATACAGCCATCCATCAACACCAATGCTTTAGTTTGGCACTTACCACATAACAACGCTTTAGCAGGAAAATCACCTTCTTCATCCAAGGTTGACGTGTCGCTATGTAAGGCATCAAACTCTTTACGCTTAGCGGCTAAAAATTTCTTTTGATGATCGTCCATTTCGGCAGGTTTAATCATACCGATTTCTTTTAAATGCGCTTCAATGGCATAACCGATTTCAGCCACTAACGACGGCATAAACACCCCACCTTTTTTAAAATAACCGCCCTGTGGATCAAATACTGCTTTCAACTCCTCCACTAAAAAGCACGCATCCCCGCCTTTACGAAACACCGCCGAAATAACCCGCGTTAATGCCAACACCCATTGAAAATGTTCCATATTTTTAGAATTAATAAACACCTCATAAGGACGGCGTTCTTCATATTCAGTATCAGCATTTAATATCACGTCATTAATCGTAATATACAGCGCGTGTTCCGATTGCGGGGTTTTAATTTTAAACGTCGAACCCATTAAAATCTCAGGGCGTTCTAAATTTTCGTGCATACTTTCGACATCCACTTTCGGTTCTTCTGTATGCGTTATTTCTGGTGGAAGCTCATTGCCTATCACTTTGTAAGAGACAATTTTTTTTGCGATTTTATGTACCATGTTCTGTGTCCGTGGATATTGTAAATAACAAAGACTTTATAAATCAAAGTCTTATCAATTTCTTATGTAAATAGTTCCGTTAAAAATAGCTCAATAATAATCAATGACTTAGGCGCGAAGTCGATTATAACCCATTGATTGTTATGTTGTTAATTTTTTGCTTATTTACGGATTTAAACGCTGAGCGTTAGGGAGAATGATAGAAATATTTTCGTAGAGACATTGCATCGCAACATCTTTATTAAGGTGGTGTTATTCATTACAAATGATTAGTTTTAAAAATGGGAGTAATGGCTGTCAATTCAAATCGTTATAACTTGTTACAAAGACGTTAGACGTTACAGCGCAACGTCTCTACAAAATCAGTGATTATTATTTGATAATCTCAGGCACATAAATATCTTCACATTGCTCAATTAAAACAATTGCCTTACGAGTTAATCATATGCGTTGCTAATTCTTGCAACGCATTTTTTAAATTAGTTTCTAAGATTGGATTCATCGGTATTTCCGCAATGGCTTTATTCATACATAACATCCATTGATCGCGTTCTGATTCACCAATCGCAAACGGTAAATGACGGGCGCGTAACATCGGATGCCCATATTCTTGGACAAATAAATCAGGACCGCCTAACCAACCCGAAAGAAACTTAAATAACTTAGTTTTAGCAGAAGTAAGGTCTGGCTGGTGCATATCTCGTATTCCTTTCGCTTCTGGCAAGCTATCCATATAAAAATAAAATCGCTCGACTAAATCACGAATTATTAATTCGCCGCCGATGACATCATAAGGTGTGGTTTTAGACATTTTAATGCTTAATATTAGGGTGTAATAAAATTAGCGTAGGGTGCATTAGCGATAGCGTAATGCACCGCATAATGGCATAACATAAGGCGGAATACGCAAGCTATTCCGCCTTACGAGTTATTTGCTAACCAATAATTTCTTTACTTCATTTTCAATAAATTGATTCGGTTTCCAACCAGAATATAATCGGTCAAGCCAAAAATAATCAAAAACACTAAATCCGAGACCTACCATTTTTGCAATATCATTTGGCAGTACAGAGTTTGTGGCTAAATGAGTAAGTAATTCAGCAGAACCAACAAAAAAACAAAACCGTGCCGTTTTTCCTGTAAGTTTTTCTAAGAAAGTTTCATTTGCTACTTCGTTATAATATTCTTTAAGAAGATTCTGATTGGATTCAACACCAGAAATCCATTTCTTAAATTTTTGTGATTTTTTAAGAACAGATATTAAGTCATTTATATCGACTTTTCCATTATTGACAGCTTCTCTTAATGACTTCGCATCATTAAAAACAAACTGTTGAAAATCTGATATAGATTTTTTGCTTTTAATGCTTTTATCCATAATATAACTTATTTTATGTGATATAAGTTCAGAGCCTAATTCACTTGTTGCTATTTCAGAAAGATTATTAGCAGAAAAGTAAAGCTCACTTTCCATGTCCAAAATATGACTAAGTAAATGAGCGTGTGTTATGGTTGAGTGAGATGGAGGAATATATTTGTGATAAATCTTATTTAGTGCTGAAAAATCTATATTGGAAGAGACAAATACGCCATTTTCTGTTTCATTCGTATGAAATATTATATTATCGACATCAATTTTTTCAGGAATAGAATTTTTTAAAATAATTTTAGTGGCATTATTCATATATTCTTGATTAAGAATAGAGTTTTTTGAACCATCCAGAATAATATTTTCATGCTTTTTTACTTTAATTAAGTCTTGACTTTGTATTCTTTGGGCAATTCTCCTTCCTTTTCCTTTTTTATCTGTTATTTCAATACAAATATTTCTAAGTGCTGTTTGGTATTGCATTGAATCTGTTGTTGCCGCAATAAAATCATGATACTCAAGTTTATTAATAGTTTTAGTATGTATACCTAAAAATGTTTCTGTGTAAATTATTTGCAATAAATCTTCATTGATAAGCTCAATAATTCCATCTATTCCAAAGTATCTAAATAATTGCTTCAAAGTGCTTTGATTAGCAACTATAGTGGTATTGCCATAAAACAACATACATTCAACTAAAGCACCTATATCTAATGGTGTTGATACACTTGTTTTATTTTGATTAAAAATAGTAATAGATTCAAACATATTTAAAGTACCGCGTACGTTGGGATGAGCTTTGCGAACCCCAACATTCTTTCAAGTTCTAATTAACAAGGTTTTAAAATCTGTCAGTTCTAATACCATTACAGAAAATTAACCCGCGACACTAAACTTTCCTGAATTGCCTTTTTACAAAATCGTTCATCAAAGGTATAAAAAGGCATATTCTGGGTATTGGTTAAATGCAAAGCATCGGCAAAATCAGCTCCTAAACGATAACAATAAATTGCCGTCATTAGGGCTTGCTCGTTTTCACAAATAATCTGATTCTTTTGTAATAACAAAGCGAAAAAATCAGCGATTTCAGCAACAGTACGTTTATAACGAGAACGTAAACCCCATTCTGTTTCAAGCTGTACGGTTCGGCTGATAAAAAATTGCTGTTCTTTAAATAACGCCATTACTTTTTGATATTGTATTTCATCATCCCGCATAGCAAGACGAATAATGATATTAGTATCAACGGCAATAACCACGCTTATTCCTCGTTGAAATCAACGGGCTTACAAAGTTCTTCATTCGTTAATACAATGGTATTGTTTTTAAAAAAACCACCTAAATCAGAAATATCATCACTTTTCTGTTTAGCTTTTAATTTGGCAATGATTTTTTCCAATTCAATCAGTGATTCTTCGGATAATTCTTCAATTTGATGAATTATAGTTAATCTGTGTTCTGCAATTGTCATTTAACACCTCTTAATTGAAACCAAATTCTTAAACAATCAACCACCATATAAAATCTTGTTTAACTAAACAATTTGTATAAAAACGTTGTGATGTAAGGTCTTTACAGTTTTCCGTAATACCCTTCTTTCAACGCATCAAACAAGTTCGCCGCACTGTGGATTTCGCCGTCATATTCGATTTCTTCGTTGCCTTTGAGTTCGATGATTTCGCCGTCTTCTAGGGTGAATTGGTAGGTGGTGTTTTCTAGATCTGAGGCTTTGACTAATACGCCTTGGAAAACTTCGGGGTTAAATCGGAAGGTGGTGCAGCCTTTTAAGCCTTTGTCGTAGGCGTATTGGTAGATGTCTTTAAAATCTTCGTAAGGAAAATCGGTGGGTACGTTGGCAGTTTTGGAGATGGAGGAGTCTATCCAACGTTGTGCCGCCGCTTGGATGTCAACGTGTTGTTTGGGCGTGACATCATCCGCCGCGATAAAGTAAGCGGGCAGTTGGTGTGCAGGGTTGTCGCTGTAGGGCATAGCATCTGGATTGACCATTTCACGGTAGGCTAATAGTTCAAAGGAAAACACGTCGATTTTTTCTTTGGATTTTTTGCCTTGGCGAATGATGTTACGCGCATAGTGATGGGCAAAACTGGGTTCTATGCCGTTGCTGGCATTATTTGCCAAGGATAAGGAAATTGTGCCAGTTGGGGCAATTGAGCTGTGATGGGTAAAACGTGCGCCTGTTTCAATCAATTCAGCCACTAATTCAGGTTCTTCTTTTGCCAGTTGCTGCATATAGCGGCTGTATTTGGCGTGTAAGACTTTGCCTGCAATGGTATCGCCGACTTTGTAGCCGTCGGTAATCATTTCAGGGCGTTGATGTAGCATGGCGGTGGTGACGGTAAAAAGCTGTTCCATAATCGGAGCCGCGCCTTTTTCTTTTGCCAGTGTTAAGCCTTCTTTCCAACCTTCGATGGCTAAAATTTTGGTCACGTCTTCGGTAAACTGCACGGAGTGGCTATCGCCATAACGCATTCCCAACATGGTGACAGTTGAGCCTAAGCCTAAATAGCCCATGCCATGACGGCGTTTGCTGGTAATTTCTTCCCGTTGTTTTTCTAACGGTAAGCCGTTAATTTCTACCACGTTGTCTAACATACGCGTAAAAATACGAATGGTTTTTTTGTAGTTGTCCCAATCAAAATACGCTTCACTGGTGAAGGGCTTTTTGACGAAGCGGGTTAGGTTGATTGAGCCAAGAAGGCACGACCCGTAAGGCGGCAATGGCTGTTCGCCACATGGGTTAGTGGCACGGATTTTTTCACAAAACCAGTTGTTGTTCATCTCGTTGACTTTATCAATCAAGATAAAACCTGGTTCAGCGTAATCGTAAGTGGAACTCATGATGATGTCCCAAAGACGACGAGCGGGTATGGTTTTGGTGATTTTACACGCCACTAAACCTGCTTCGTTGAGAATGTAATTTTCTATGCTGGGGACATCACGCCAGACGATTGTGCTACTGTCTTGCAAATCCAGTTTGTCTAACAGCACTTCTTTTTCTGTGACAGGAAACGACAATGCCCACGGCAGGTCATTTTTAACCGCCTGCATAAATTCAGAGGTAATCAACAGCGATAAATTGAATTGACGTAAGCGACCATCTTCACGTTTGGCACGGATAAATTCCACGACATCAGGGTGAGCGACATCAAAGGTTGCCATTTGTGCGCCCCGTCTGCCACCTGCGGATGACACGGTGAAACACATTTTGTCGTAAATATCCATGAATGACAGCGGACCAGAGGTGTATGCACCTGCGCCTGAAACATAAGCATCTTTGGGTCTTAGGGTGGAAAATTCATAACCGATTCCGCATCCAGCTTTTAATGTGAGTCCCGCTTCATGCACTTTATGCAATATATCGTCCATCGAATCAGCGATAGTGCCTGACACAGTGCAGTTGATGGTTGAGGTTGAGGGCTTATGAGCTAATGCACCCGCATTGGAGATAATACGACCTGCCGGAATTACGCCTTGACGTAATGCCCATAGAAATTCTTTGTAGTATTGCTTTTGTTTGGCTTCGGTTATTTCAACTTCGGCGAGGGCTTTGGCAACGCGCTGGTAGGTTTCATCAATCGTACCATCAATAGCCACACCGTCCTTAGTTTTTAAGCGATATTTGGTATCCCATATATCCATTGAAGCATCTTGAAAGGGAATTTCGGTCACAGTATTGGCGATGACATGAAGTTGTGCAGTCATTGATGAATTTTCCTAAGCAGTTTTTATGTGAAAATAAACCATAAATCAGCAGGTTAGCGATGTTAGGCAATTACCGATTAATGTCTATATGTAGATATTTTTTTTCATAATAGCACAATATATAGTGTTTTCGTAATAAAAATAGCAGTAGCACGTCCCATGCCTATTATTAAAAAATAGAAAAATATGCCTTGCCATTGATTTTTATGGGTTGCGTAGCCATACCTGCTTTACATTACTCAAATAGAAGCCATGATAATAATTTGTATTGGTCGTTAATTGCAGTTATCTTAAGCAAACAAAAACCAACAATAAGGAGAAATCGGATGTCAAAAGGTCAAAATTTACAGGATAATTTTCTAAATGCACTTAGAAAAGAACATACACCTGTGTCAATTTTTCTTGTTAACGGCATAAAGTTGCAGGGGAAAGTCGATTCGTTTGATCAGTATGTCATTATGCTAAAAAATACCGTTAGCCAAATGGTCTATAAGCACGCTATCTCAACGATAGTGCCTAGTAAGGCCGTAAAAATCACGCGTGATGATGAAACCAGCGAAGAATAAGCACGCTTGATTTGTCTAAAAATACCCCAGTATCAGACCATAGCAGACTTTTTTGCCTAACCGTCTTCGCTCGTTTAAAAAGCCAGTAAAACCTATTAAAAGCGCGTTAACGCGCTTAACTAATTACCGTAGTGGAGTGTTGTGTGTTTGATCGCCCCCCCGATTCAGGTGAACGAGCGATTCTCGTTCACATAAGCTTTCGTTATGAACAGGAAAATCTTTTTGAATTAAAAGAGTTAGCTAAATCCGCTGGCACTGATCCTGTTTATGTTGTCACAGGTAGCCGTCAACGTCCTGATCCCAAATATTTTATCGGCATAGGCAAACTAGACGAACTTAAAGCCATGATTGAACAATATGAAGCCGATGTGGTGTTGTTCAATCATCCGTTATCGCCCAGTCAGGAAAGAAATCTGGAAAAATTTTTAGGCGTACGGGTGGTGGATAGAAACGGTTTAATTCTGGATATTTTCGCCCAACGCGCTCAATCGTTTGAAGGTAAATTACAAGTTGAATTAGCACAATTAAAGCACTTATCCACACGCTTAGTACGCGGTTGGACGCATTTGGAACGGCAAAAAGGCGGTATTGGTTTACGCGGTCCTGGCGAAACCCAATTAGAAACCGATCGCCGTTTATTAGCCGTACGCATTAAGCAAATTCAGCAACGCTTGGATAAAGTCGATAAGCAACGTCATCAAGGGCGTAGTCAACGCAAAAAAGCCGAAGTGCCGACGGTTTCCTTAGTCGGTTATACCAATGCGGGCAAATCAACACTATTCAACACGATAACAGGCGCGGGGATTTATGTTGCAGATCAATTATTCGCTACCTTAGATCCGACGTTACGCAGTTGTGTGTTGCCCAATAATACCGACATTGTGTTAGCTGATACGGTCGGTTTTATTCGTCATTTACCGCATGAATTAGTTGCGGCATTCAAATCAACCTTGCAAGAAGCCAGTGAAGCCGAATTATTACTACACGTTATTGATGCCAATGCTGAAGATCGTGATGAAATCATGCACCAAGTTCATTTGGTTTTGGAAGAAATAGGTGCGGATAAAATCAGGCGTGTAGAAGTGTTTAATAAAATTGATTTATTGGAAAATGTTCAGCCGCATATTGATCGTGACGATGCAGGTAATGCGATACGCGTTTGGATTTCGGCTGAAACAGGGCTGGGACTTGAGTTACTTTATCAAGTGCTAACGGAACAATTTGCCAGTTCTAAACTTAAAAAACGCTGTTACTTAAATGCTAATCAAGGTGATATTCGCGCAAAACTATCTGCTTGTGCGCAAATTTTAGAGGAAAAAATCGACGATTTTGGTGCAAGTGAATTGCTAATTGAAATTGATGCTAAACACTTGGGTTTATTAAGTTCTGTAAAGATGGAAGACGTATAATAAAAGCTGTTCAATTTTAGTGGGTGTCATTATTCGCTAAATCAAAGCTCATGGTTTTATGAATGGGCAAGTAACAAATTCCTTTATCCGCACAACCTTGAAAAGTCACGTCTATGGTCACAGAATTGTCTGTTGCCGCTTGCCGTTTTAATGGGATATCCAGTGTAAGCTGCTGACGATAAATCGCTACCGTGCCAAAAAATGGATCATTTTTATTTTCTGCGGCAGGAAAAGACGGTTTAGCAAGGTTTATAGTCGGAGTTTGTGAGCTAATAGCGAATTTGTGTTGATACAAATAATAGCCGTCAGCGATTTGCCAACTCAGCCGTAGCATATCGCTTGATGGCACTGTAGCGGTCAAAGCAAACGCCTCATCAGGTGGTAACGGTTCTTGTGAATCGTCTGCATAAGCCAATGTCGCTAAGCAACAAATCAGAACCAATAAAATATTTAATGTGTTTAGCTTACGCATAAAAAATAATCCTTTAAGAATAAACCTCCGAGGCTTTTAAAACCTCGGAAGTTTAAGTTAATTAATAACTTTCTGGTGCGTCACGGAACGTCCACACTAGCGCGACATTAGCAAAAAAACCATCACCCAGTTGAACTTGGGTAAACGGTTGTTTCTTTGCGTTCACCATCGGATTGGAGTTCAAATTCTCATAAACTGGCAGACCAATCGAGCCGCGCAATTTAAAATTGCCGCCTAACGCGTTGAGAAAACGATAGTCGGAAACAAACGCTAGATTAACCGCCGTACCACCACTGTTGCCTACTTTGATGCCCTTGTCTTGATTTTTCTCTGTGTAGCTGGCATCCATTTCAACACCGACCATCCAGTCATAGTTTGGTGTGTAGTGTAAAGCCATACCGACTGAGGCAACATCACCGAAGGCAAAATCATCGCTGTTTTCAGGATTGACGGTATAAAGTGCAGACGTGTGCAACCACCAATCTTTCCAGCGTTCCGAATATAAAAGACCGCCCGTAAAAGTTGCGACACCCTTACCTAACTGTAATCCAGGGGCTTGAAGTGCGCCTGATGAATCCCGATTACCATCAAAGTGACCTGAAGGCAATGATGTGCCTAACAGCACAGTCGCAAATTTATCCCAACGCGTACTACGCCAAACGTTATAGCGACCTTCTAAAGTAATATCGCCTATGCCATTTTTTTCTGCGGACGTATCATTAATCTGTTTACCAGTCCGCACCAGCGTATTCATCTGTTTTTCAAACCAAGGTACGTTCATAAATAATGCGAGGTCATCGGTCGGTGAATAGTTAAACGTCAAGGCTTGTTGATTTACCACCATTTGCTTAGGTGCTTTAGGTTGTGCGGCGTTATTGTTCATAAACGTATTAGGATTTATGCCATTAGAACCGTTTTTAATACGATCTTTTTCATTATAGCCATAGACCATACCGACGCTAAAGTTGCCTTTACCTGGAGTGACTGCGGTGCGTAAACGAAACGGCGCGGTGGTACCAACGGGCGACACGTCTTGATAAGCGATATTAAAGTCGATAATTTCACCGCCTTCTTTTGCGACAAAGGCTTCTGCTTCATCACGATTAGCAAATGCGATGTAGTTAGGTACCATGTCGGGAATAACTTTACTGCCCATCACATAAGTGGCTGTTTCAGCATTCACTAATTTGCCAGACACCCAGTCATGGACTTTTACCGATTTAAAAGCGGAGATACCTCCCTCCTCTTCAACTTCGCGTAACATACAAGCAACGCCACAAGTGTATTCTTTTTTACCATCGTTATAAGTTAATTCAGCTGCGGTTTTTTGGTATTGATCAATATACATACCACAAACCCGACAACTCGCTCGTTCTTCTGCTGCTACCTGACTCGACACTAGAAAAAGCGGGAATAGTACAAGTAGCAACCACAATTTAGATTGTGTTTTCATTGTCATCTCCTTATCAAAATTGAACTAAAAAGTTTTTCATATTCGTCAATTGGTGCTTCACCCGTCAGTTTTTTCTGCATAATGCCTTTGCCGTCAATAACAAACGTGGTTGGCAAACCAATCACGTTAAATTGTTTGGCAATCAGACCGCGCTCATCGACTAACATCGGATATGTTAAGCCCGCAAACTCTTTCCAACGTTCATCGTTTTTATCGACAAGTCCGACATTAACGGCAATGGGAACAAAAGCCTGCGCTTTATATTTTTGGTACAGCGGTTCTAACAACAACAGATTTTTTTTATCACAAAAATGACAATCCATATTCCAAAAATGCAGCAACACCACTTTACCCTGCATATCCTTGGGCAAATTCAGCGTTTTTCCTTGTCTGTCGCTCAGCGTGACCTTGGGTATTTCATCACCAACTTGTAAGCCCGTTTGCTGATGGCAAGCACCGATTAGTATAGCCATTAGCAGTAATACGATTTTCATTGCCGCTTATCCAACGATTCAATCATGGCTGGCGTTACATCTGTAAAATTAACAATGCTTTTGCCTTGATGATCTTCTAAAAATTCCTGTGCTGATTCCTTATTCTTAAACGGCAATAATTCATGCCCCATAGGACCTAATATGTCTGAACCCAACACATAAAAAGCGGTTTTTCCATCTATCAATTCCACATCGTAATAATCAGTGACATAGATATTTTTAATGCTTGCCGCCGATTTGCCAGCCGTGTATTTTGCGGTGTCGAAATAATGCTTAAACATATCTTTCGCCCCGTCATAAAAATAATACCCGCCATCCTGAAAGATAATTTGTGCCACCCACTTGGGATATTTATAAACAAACATTCCGCAGACAGGGCAGCGGTCGGTTTTTTTAATTTCTATGGTGGGTTCATCGCCGTAGCTGACATTGATACTAAGAAGCAGGATAAACAGTGCCAAGTAGCGTGTTGTATGAGTTTTCATGGTCGTCATCACATAATTAGATTAGAAAAAACGATTTGATAGCTGACTAAGGCAGTAAACGCCAGATACAACAGCACCGAGCTGAGTGCGAGTTTGCCGATAAAACCAGTCAACATAAATTTAAGACTGTCTACTTGCCGAAAAGGTAGCAATATACCTACGCCAATACCCGATACAACCGCGCCAAATAATAGTAAATACAGCAAATAACCGATGTAGTGATAATCTTCCATGATGATGCAGAAAGGACAATGATGCGTGGGCAATTCATAGATATACAGCGAGATAAAAGACACCACCGAAACCAGCGCGATAATAAACATCACTAGGCTCAGTACCGCATAACAATAGCCGCCTTTACCCTTGATATAAAAATATAGCCCAGTCGCTAAGGTGCAGAACATCACACCATAAAAAGTCCATAACATCGGCAGAGCAGGTAAAGAAGCGATTTCTGAACCTAAGCCTGCGGCATTTTCACTGCTAAACAAGCTACCACAGCAAGAGGTAATGACATCGGCTCTCATGCCTAGAAAATAAGCACTTTCCAATAGCGTCTCAATCACAATAAAGGGTGCGATAATGGCTAATAGTAGGTACTTTTTTTTAATTAGCGGATAGTCATAACCCTGATTGTCGGCATAATTCAAAACTAACCACAATCCTGCCAGTATGAAATTGAGGATTTTCAATACCAGCACACTATAACCAAAATGACTGACATTTAACGTACCCGCCGCACACATCGCGCCAACAAATAACGGCGTTAAACTATCAGCAGTAAAGATATACAAAAACAACGATAACAGTTGCAACCCGAAGGTATAACCCAATAACGTGGAGATTAAATACGTTTTACGTTCCAGAATAAGCTGTAATTCCTCACCGCTTTGAATATTCCAATATTTCAGTATTTGCGCCCCATAAAACGCCGCATAAACCAACATAAAGCTGGCAATATAAGCCGCTAACAAATTAGCAATGACGGTAGGATGCAGAACCATGTTGTTTAAACCTCAATTTGCCCATCACGCATGGTAATTACTCTGTCTACGATAGCCGCATCGTAAACCAACGGATCATGGCTAGTGATAATCACGGTTTTACCTTCGGCTTTAAATTTTTCGATGATTTCCATGAAGCGATACGATAATTTACTGTCCAAATGCGCGGTGGGTTCATCAGCAATAATAATGGACGGGTTATTAATCAAGGCACGCACAATAGAAGCCCGTTGCGCTTCACCGCCCGATAGCCATTCCACGTTGGAATGTGATTTGTTACCTATATTCAGCTCATCCAGTCCTGCCAATGCCTTTATTCTCAACTGTGAACGCTTTTCGCCTAGCGGATAAGCGGGCAACATCACATTTTCTAATACCGAAATACCTTTAATCAGATTAGGTTGTTGAAAAATAAAACCAAAGGTTTTACGACGAATATCAGTTAAAAAACGCTCAGGTAAACTGGTAATTTCTCGCCCGTTTAAATGTACGCGCCCTGCTGTCGGTCTACTCATACACCCCACTATGCTTAATAGCGTGGTTTTGCCAGAACCGCTAGGTCCTTTTAACACTGTGATTTGGTTTTCAGCAATTTGTAAATTAGCACCGTTAATGGCGGTAAATTCACTCGGATTGCCTGCATTGAAAACTTTTCTAATACCGTGTAGCTCTATCATTCGCTAATCTCCAGTAAAACGCATCGCAGAATCGGGGTCTATGGTTGCCGCCCGCCAAATCGGCACGATGGTTGCGACTGTGTAAGGCAAGACAGTTAGAAAAAATAACGTGGTAAGCTGTTCGATATTGACAAACGGGGTAAGCGAAAAATTAGGATATAAAGCCGACCATCCTTTTAAAGCAGGTTCAAACACAGGCGATCCCATAAAGAACACATGAATATAGGCTAAAATTACACCGCTAAAAAAAGCGGTCAGAGAAATAATCGCACCTTCCCAAAATTTCATTTGAATCACATCCGATGTTTCCCAACCGACGGCTTTTAATATGCCGATTTCGCGCCGCTCACCTGCACTCAACCCCGACGCTTTATCCCACGCAAAAATCACAAACGCTAACACTGCCGCTGAAAAAATGACGATCATCATGCCGCCGCGCCAGTTGAAAATAGATTCGTAAGTACGCAGTATTTCATCTCGAATAATCGGACGGGCTTGCGGTAAACGTTTTTTGATTTTTGCTGCCACTGTTGGCATTTCGCTGGGATTATTGACCACTACGGTCATATCGGTGACAAACTGCTTATCTATACCAAACAGTTTTCTAAAATCTTCCTCAGTGATTAGCAATAAGTCGGAAGAGACTAATTCGGATTGTGCAGACAAGGTATCAACCACTTTGAGATTCATCACGTTGCCATCAAAGCTCAAAAACGGCATGTAATCACCCTTAGCAATTTGACGTAATCTAGCCACGCCATTACCAATAATAATCGTGCCAGATTCCAGTTTCGTACCGTTTACTTCGTATAGCGGTTTGGTTAAATCGACGCTCTGTGAGTTTGGCTCGTTTTCAACTACCGTGGTTCTGCTTATATTGGTGGTAGTTGTCTGAGTGGGCGGTACTAACAAGGTGTAATTGGCTTTGACTAGATTGTCGTAATAGTAGCCCCACAAACGAGGAGCGGCTGTTGCCACGCCACGAATTTTTTTAATGGTGTCCAAATATTCGATAGGCATTAAATCGTGCCGACCCGCAACAATTTTCTGCACGACAACTTCTGGCGCACCTTTTAAAATCAAGGCGGCTTCACGCTTAATGGAATGCGTGAAAAACATCATGGATGCCAAAATAAATACAATCAACGTATATAAGACTAACAATCCTATGTTTTTCACTTTTCTACGCAACAAGGAGGATAAAGTGAAATCAATAATATAGCGTTGCTTTTCAATCCAACTGTTCATGACTACCCATTCCTGTAAACGACGGCTGAGTGAATGAGCCAGACGGAAAATGCTCTAGCGACACAGGGTGATCTTGAAACGCGGTATTTAAATCCGCTTGTGATAAATGCCGCGTATAACGTGCTTCAGTAAATAGACATAAATCCGTTAATTGTAGCGTTTCAACCAACATGGCTTTTTCTTGCAGGCTTTCCTGTTGGGTGTTTTTATCTATAGCACCATATAATAGAAGCAGGCTCAACACCATCAACTCAGTTATCAAACTGTAAAAAAATAAAGACGATTTTCTCATGGCTTATCCTCACCTCGTGAATATAAAGATTGCCAAAATTGTTTTAATTCTTGTAGCCATTGCTGACTTTGCTCGACTAAATCAACTTGTTCAGAGTTTGAACTATCGGCAAGCTCTGCGGGTTTGTCGGCAGGCGTGTCTTCTACCACGATAAACGTGCCAGGTATCATACCCATCCAACAACTCCACGGTATAACGCCCACTTCTTTAGGCGTAAATTCAACCGTCTGTTTGCCTTTTTTTAAGGGTATTTTCATATCATAGTCTGGAATGACAATTTCTTTATTGCATTCATTAAGTTCTTTCACATTAATTTCCCATTGTAATGGAATGCCTTTGCGAATGATGAACTGGTTAGGCGAATAACTTGATTTCAATACATCCATGCTGATGCTTTGCCCAAATTCGCAAGACACCGATTCTGCCCCTTTTGGAGAGAGTTTTTGCGATACTCGCGCCACTATGGTATTGAAATCTACGCCTGTTCCTGTAACAGCTAAACCGCGATTGAGCATAATCACACCCAATGCCATGACAATTAAACCAGAGGCTTTTAATAACTTAGGCGTTAAGTTTGCTGACAGCATACTGGTCAGAAAACCAAAACCCATCAACAACGGCAGGGTTCCAATACCAAAAAAAAACAAAGTTGCCGCACCCTGTAACCAATTCCCCGTTCCCGCCGCCATCACATACATCGCTTGTAATGGTCCACAAATAATCATTAGCCCATTTAACAAACCGATGACAAAGGGATTACCGTGTTTGCGGTATTCCTTACTGATAAAGCGCGTCAAAAAAGCAGGCGGTTTGAACTGAAAATGATTCAGTGCAGGAAAGACATTTAACATGTGCAGTCCAAACAAAAACAAAAAGATGCCCGCCGCAACCCCTACCGCGCCTTGTGTATAAGGCGTAAAGGCAATAATTGAGCCGAACGCGCCAAACATTGCACCAATACTGGTATAGGATAGCGTTTTGCCGATACCGTAAAGCAAATGCGGGTGATGCGTTTTATTACCGTTAGCCGCCGTTTTCGCGGTATAGCCTAGAATCAATGGTCCACACATACCAACACAATGAAAACTGGTTAAAAAACCAATTAATAGCAATAAGCCATAGCTCATATCAGCACCGATTTTAGGCATATCGGTATGATTCATAAACCAGCTATCTAGCCATAAAATGAAAGCAATGCCGCTCAGCGCGACTATAATCGCGGCAATTTTTTTAAACATGCTGAATAAAGAATGGGTTACTGGGTGTGCCTTAGTAGTCATAAAGTTGATGAATTTATTTATGTTGTAATCGTAAAGAATTCAGTACGACGGAAATAGAACTAAACGCCATCGCGGCTGAGGCAATCATCGGATTGAGTCTACCCATAGCCGCGACAGGTATCGCAATGGTGTTGTAACCCAATGCCCAAAACAAATTTTGCTTGATAATACGCAACGTGGCATCGCTCAATTCCATCACATCGACGACTTTGCTAATATCACCACTTACTAGCGTTAAGTCGGCTGTTTCAATAGCAACATCGGTGCCTGTACCAATGGCAAAACTGACATCGGCGGCGGCAATAGCGGGCGCATCATTAATACCATCGCCTATCATGCCAACCTTTTTACCTTGTGCTTGTAATTCACGAACAATTTCCAGTTTCCGCTCTGGATGAGCATTGGCAATCACGGCGGAGATACCGACTTGTTCTGCTACATAACGCGCGGTTTGTTCGGTATCACCCGTCACCATTAATGGTGTAACACCCATCTTGAGCAAACGCGCTATCGCAGTTTTGGCATTGCGGCGCGGCTGGTCAGCAATACCGAATAATGCGACTGCATTACCATTAATGCTGGCAAATATAGGCGTTTTACCTTGTTTAGCAAAAGTCGCTGCTTGTTCGCATAAGGTGTTTATCTGCACGCCCGATTGTTCCAACCACGTTTGATTACCCATCAAAATAGTATTGCCGTCTACTTCAGCAACAATACCGTTGCCAATAGTTGCATTGAAGCTGTCGATTTTCAGCAGTTTAATATCGCGCTCCAACGCATAAGCCACAATGGTTTTAGCCAGAAAATGTTCTGAGTCAAATTCAGCTGAAGCGAGTAGAGCCAAAATGTGTTGTTCGCTCTCGTCAGAAACTTGAATAAAATCGGTGACGCGTGGTTTACCTTCGGTAATCGTTCCTGTTTTATCAAACACTATCGTGGTCATTTTGGCAGCCATTTCTAGGCTTTCACCATTACGAATATAAACACCGCGTTGCGCTGACCGTCCTGTTCCCACCATAATTGCCATCGGTGTCGCCAATCCTAAGGAGCAAGGGCAAGCAATCAATAACACCGCCACTGCATTACTAAAAGCGATTCTAAAACCCACGCCAACTGCCATCCAGCTTGCAAAAGTGAGTGTCGCTACCGCAATAACACTAGGAACGAACACTGCCGAAATACGATCAACAGTTTGTTGAATGGGCAATTTGGAAGATTGCGCTTGATCGACCATGTGTATGATATTGGCAAGCACAGTATCTTTGCCAACTGCCGTGACGCGCATGGTCAATACGCCATTGCCATTGATACAGCCCCCCACTAAACGCTGTCCAATATCTCTGATGACGGGTAGACTTTCACCCGTCACCATAGATTCATCCACCGTCGATAAGCCTGCAATGACGATGCCGTCGGTGGGAATTTTTTCACCTGCACGAATTAATACTACATCGTCTAATGCCAGTTGTTCGACAGGAACAATAATTTCGTGTTCACCTTGCAAAACACTCGCGTATTGCGGTTGTAAATCGACCAATGAGCGTATGGATTCGTGGGCTTTACCTTTGGCTTTTTCTTCCAGATAACGTCCGATGAGTACAAAAGAGATAATGCCTGTTGCCGAATCAAAATACAGTCCGCGTTGACCTGCTAACAAGGAAAACACACTGTAACCATAAGATGAACCTACTCCTAAAGCAATCAAGCTGTCCATATTGGTAGCACCTTGACGCGCCAGTTTATAGGCTTTAGTAAAAAAAGGTTGACCCGCCCACAATACAATGGGCGTAGCCAATGCGTGTTGCGCCCAATGCCAAAATCGAGAAGTCGGTGCTGCCATACCAATCAGCATGACTGGCACACTGAGAGCTACAGCGAGTACGGCGCGTCTTTTGGCAGCACTTAAACGCTGTTGTTCACGTTCAATCAGCAATTTACGTTGTGCCAAGGTATCAAAGCTGTGCGCCCGATAGCCTATTTTTTCAATGAGTGCAGACAAGGTGTCTTCATCTATTGTGCCAATGATGGTAGCTTGTTCGGTAGCAAAATTAACATGGGCAGCGATAATTCGCCTATCTTTACGCAACAACATTTCTATTAATAACGCACAGGAAACACAGCTCATACCTTCAATCGCTAGATTAAATTCTTGTGGGGCGATGGTACTATCCAGCTCTTCATCCGCTAATGAGGTGTCTGTGTTACTGATTTTTTTCTGACCCAAATTACCTAACAAGGCATCCACCAGTGTAAGTAAATTATTTTTAGGCAATAAGACTGGATCAAAATGAATGGTCAACGAGGCAATATCTACCACCGTGCGTACTTTTAAAATACCTGAACGTTTTTTTAATAATATTTCTAATACATAGGCACGTTCTAAATCTTTATTTAATACAGGGGCAATGATACGCACACGTCGGCTGGTGTCATGTACTACTTTGCCATGTTTTAAAACAGCGATGTTTGCAGTAGCAGTAGTCATCATAATTCTCCTTGTTTATAGATTTCAAAACATGGTGTTACAAATTTTTTAGGAGTCTAAAATATATTGTAGATTTCAGCCTCTCAGTTATCTTAACTATCTGAAAATTTTAGTTTTCGACTATTTATCTATTTCTTTTGAACTACCTTGTTCTTCTACATCCTCTTGATTTTCAGCAAGAAAATCCAATATATTTTCTTTTTGGCGCAAGACAAATTGTTTGCTTTCATCAGCGACCCGATTACCCGCCTTAACAATACGTTTACGATATTTATGTGCAAAATAGCCTGTCGTTACACCTAACCCAAATACAATCAGTGGGTGTTTAGTAAGTGATCTAAAAACGGCTTTGCCCGTGTGATTAATGATTGAAACGCTAACGCTGGTAACGATGGCTTTGGCGAGTATATCGCCTTTAAATAGCGGCGGATTGTCATCGTCATTCTTGGAAACTGTTTTAGGTTTTTTTGAGGATCTGGTCATATTTGCCCCACAGACACGATTAGTTACTTTTAATTGCGGGTAACTTTACGCCTATGCCATCATGTCTACAATACCTTAAAATAAAAAGCATAAAGCATAAGTCAAGTATCGAATTTAATGGAGGATTTCGAGTCTGTTGAACGTTAAAATCTGTCCAACGAAGGGAGGGCTTAAAACTTATGTGGACGATAAAATATGGTTCAGTTCGCCAAGTGCTTTTGTATATTCAATTTTCATCTGGCTTAACAAGGGACTGACATTTTTTAATTGCTTAGTTTTTCCCGCCTGCTCCATGGTTTTGCATAACGCTGAAAGTCTTATCGCACCAACGTTGCCGCTAATAGACTTTAAACCATGCGCCATCTGGCGAATTTGTTCAGCATCACCTTGTTGAATACTCAGCTCCAAACTGCTAAACGTTTGATCGACACTTTCTTTAAAGGCTTGTTGTAAAGTAGCTATAAATGCTAAATCATCGGGATTATTCAAATCAAAATTTTGCTGGAGAAATTGTGTATCAATAGCAGGTAAATCTGACGCAGTATCTGCTTTAGTGGTGTTAGCCTGTCCAACAATAATGAGTTGTTCTGGCAACCATTTTTGCAATACTTCATTTAATTCTTTACGGGTAAACGGTTTAGTTACCCATTCATCCATACCCGCACTCAAACATTTTGCTTTATCACCTGCTAAGGCGTGCGCAGTTAGAGCGATAATTGGAATATGCTTTGCTGTGCCAGACTCACTTTCAAGACGGCGAATTTCAGTAGACGCTTGATAACCATCCATGATAGGCATCTGGCAATCCATAAAAATTAAATCATAATCTTGTTGCTGTACAGCGACTGTGGCCTCCAAGCCGTTGTTGACTATCTTAACGCGACAACCAAAGTTTTCCAGAAACCGTGTAACCAATATTTGATTGGCTAGATAATCTTCGGCAACGAGAATGTTGGCGTTAAATTGACAGTCTGAATAAACGTTGGTTTTGACTGACGGCACAGCTGATTTTTCCAAATCAACCCAAAACCAGAATCTAGCCCCTTTGTTTACTTCACTGGTCACACCAATTTCACCGTGCATTAAACGCACTAATTGTTTAGCAATGGCTAAACCGAGTCCTGTACCGCCAAAAGCGCGAGTCATGGAGCTATCTACTTGAGAAAACGCGTCAAAAATCAGTAGTTGTTTTTCTTTATCAACGCCAATACCTGTATCAGTTACTGCGATATGCAGTCTGGTTTTATTGTCGACTAGGTCTTGGCTGGTAACGGCTAATATCACTTGCCCATGATCTGTAAATTTAACGGCATTACTGAGTAAATTCGTTAATATTTGGCTCAGTTTGATGGAATCTCCCACCAGCATAACGGGTATATCAGCCAACTCTAAACGATACTTTAAGCATTTAGCTTTTGCCTGTGTTTCTAATAAAGCAAAACTATCATTAATTAATGTGTGACTATTAAACGGATGGGCATCTAGCTCCAATTTACCTGATTCAATTTTAGAAAAATCCAAAATATCATTAATGACCCCCAGTAATAATCGTGAGGATTGCTGTACAATTTCTATGGAATGACGTTGCTCACTATTTAAATTACTTTCATATAAAAAATCGGTCATACCCAATACCGCATTCATGGGGGTTCTGATTTCATGACTCATATTCGCCAGAAACTGCGATTTAGCAAGGTTAGCCGCTTCCGCCTCTTCTTTAGCAGTCAACGCATCGGCTACCGTTTGTTTTAATAGGTTATTAATATCGGTTAATTGTACGGTGCGTTCTTCGACTTGAATTTCTAAATTTTCACGCTGCTTATCCAATTGTTCATCTCTTTGATGAATTTCGCTGAGCATATCATTGTAAACATCGACTAATTGACCAAATTCGTCATTACTGGTTTTGATAACTTGGCGAGTAAATTTTTTCTCGTTGGCAACAGATTTCATCGCTTGCATTAAATTCAGTAAAGGCATGGAAAAAATGCGTTGCAACCGTGTTGAGACTAACATGGTTGCCAACAAAGTAAATAACAAGATAATACCCAGAATAGAATAAAAGCTGGAAAAAAACGCATTCAAGTGATGCTGATTGTCAACCAAATGCAGTATGCCTATCAATTCATCATCAATAAAGATAGGCTTCAACAGATGTATTTGCCGATATTGATCGTATAACGTTAATTCAGAATAGCCTGATTGTAAGTGTCGTATAGAGGATAAGCCGAGATTTTTTTCAACCCCTTGCTTTATTCGGTCAAGTATTGGAATATTAGCTGTTCTTTCAATATCAAGTAAAGAACTGTCTTTTACCCATTGGATTATTTTCAGATTATTAAACGTATCATCAACTTGATACGATTTTGTATATTCTGCAAATATTTCACCATTTGGAGTATATAAAAAAGCGGCCACGATACTAGGTTGGGTTTCTAACATTTTCAAATTTTTTTGCGCGACCTCATTATCCATAAACGCTAATGCAGCCGAACTGTTCCATGCAACAATATTCACGACAGCCAATAATGACTGTTCGGTTTGTTGTCGCCGTGCTAGATATTCATAGCCAGTTATCGCTGACGCAACCATCAGTAATGCCAATAATACGGCAATACCGATAATTAATATTAATTTGATGCGTATTGAAGCATCCTGAAAAATGTTTTTCAAATTTACATACCAACTAAGTATTTCAAGCAGGAGTTAATCTGTTACTCAATAAATTTTGATTGCCAATATGTATAAAATTCATCTATGGTCATTGGTTTTGAAAAAAGATAACCCTGTATCGAATTACAAGTGCTATTTTCAAGAAACTCTCGTTGTCGATCCGTTTCCACACCTTCAGCTACTGTACTTAAATTCAAGGTATTCGCTAATGCCAAAATAGCGTTGACAATAGCAGCATCGTCTTGGTTATGCGGTAACTCTTCTATAAACGAACGATCTATTTTTAATGAGTCGAGTGGAAAACTTTTCAGATAACTCAACGATGAATAACCTGTACCAAAATCATCTACTGACAATTTGATACCCATGCTTTTAAGCTGCCAAAGTTTATTAAACATTTTTTCGGTATCTGCCATAATGACGCTTTCAGTCAATTCAAAAATTAAAAAACTAGGACAATCTATCTCACACTCTGCAAGAATTGCTTCCACCATTGGCACAAAACTAGCTTGATTAAACTGCAAACCACTCAAATTAACAGCAATGGTTAAGTGACCCATGTTTTGTTGTTGCCATACTTTATGTTGCCGACAAACCTCACGAATAGCCCATTCACCAAATTTTATAATTAAACCATTTTCCTCCGCCAAGGAAATAAAATCATCAGGCGGTAAAAAACCTAATTGTGGACTTTCCCAACGCATCAACGCTTCTGCACCAATCAACTGACCTGATTTAGCACCGATTATCGGCTGATAGTGTAAACGTAATTCATTATTTGCCACTGCTTGATACATATACTTTTCCATTCTTCGGCGTTTTTGTGCTTTTATATTCATTGAATCATGAAAAAATTGATAATGCCCCTTACCCATTTTTTTAGCGTGATACATTGCAATATCGGCATTTCTCAACAACGTTTCACCGTTTTCGCCATCCTGTGGATAAATAGCAATACCAATGCTAAAGCCAGTATATATTTGCAAGTTTTCTAAAAAAATGGGTTCGGAAATCCATTTCTGTATATGTTCTACTACAATCGCGGCATCTTCAGGATGAGTCAACTCATTAAGTAACACAGTAAATTCATCGCCACCTAGTCGGGCAATCTCTGCATCGTGATACTGATACAAATATCTGGAGGTAACATCGGAATTGCGCAAACATTCTGATAATCGCCTAGAAACTTCTTTCAGCAACAGATCACCAATATGATGACCATAAGAGTCATTAATACCTTTAAAATCATCCAAATCTAAAAATAACACTGCAAAACTACGATTATTGCGTTGTGCTAGTTTGAGCGTACTCGATAACAACTCCCAAAAAAAAGTACGATTGGGTAAACCTGTTATCTCATCATAATAAGCCAAATGTTTTATTTTGTTTTCGTGATCTTTGCGTTCAGTTATATCCTGAATCGTTCCTGTTATGCCTGCCAATTGATCGGTAGGACTCCCAATCATTTCAATTTGTTGTTCAACAAAGCGTTGTTGACCCGTTCTCGTCACTATACGATGTTCAATATTGACAACAGTTCTGTTTTTGATGACTTCATCAAACGCCGCTTGAACGTGTAACCTATCATCTGCATGAATCATCGTTTGAAAATTAGCTGGGGTAGGAACAAAATCATCCTTAATCAACTGAAAGATAATAAAGACTTCATCAGACCAATACATCTTAGTTTCATCAACAAAATACCATTCCCAATGCCCTAGTTTGGCCAGTTGTTGCGCTTTTGATAAGCGAGTTTCACTTCTTTCTAGCTGTCGCAACAAATTACTGGCTTTAATCATATAGTGTAAGCGGTGTATCAGCACTTTCCAATTGACAGGTTTTACCACAAAATCTGTCGCTCCTGCCACATAAGATGAAGCAACTCTTTCCGCATCCTCAGTACCCGTCACCATTAACAATGGCGTATTTTTACCATTGGGCAATTCGTGTATTGCAGAACAGGTGACAAAGCCATCTATACCTGGCATATCAATATCGATGAGAACAATATCAGGTAAATATAGCTTAAATGCTTCAATACCTTCATAACCATTTAACGCGGAAATTAGCATAAATCCAGCAGTTGATAAATAACGCTTAGCCCATAAATGAACGGTCTGATCATCATCAATGACCAGTACTAATGGCAAAGAATTCTCACGTTGACTCATTTTTTGACCTTCTTATGGAATACCATAAATATTGCGTTAATATTCTTAATGTATTATTGACTGATGTTACGCAAGCTCTGAGAAGAATCAATAGCTGTAGCGAATTGAAAATTTTGTAACTCATTGATTTTTCGTTATGGGTGCGTCACATCATATCGGGATATTTTATGTCTACGTTGTCCAGTATGCACGGGATTTGGCTTTCAAATAACTGTCGCATGAATACCTAGAAAGCTAACCTACATAAGTATCTCTCAATAATGCTTGAATATGAGTAGAAAAACAAAAAGATTTTTATATTTATTGAATTTATCCGTGGACTGGTCGATTCAATGAAGATGAAGATAAAAATTAAGAACGAAAAGCGAATGATTGGTAGGATAACGGGATTAGTCAGCAATTTGAATGACATTCTTTGATGCTGATTATTAGCGTTACACTTACTCACTAAACAAAATTTGGTAGTGGTAAAAATCAAAGTGATATAGACAAATTGTATTTCCGAATAAAAAGATGAGTGACCCAAGCATGATAGTCATTGGACTTTGAAAAAGACAATGTTTTACGGGTAGCGAGACAAGCATTGTCGAAGGGTGTTATGCCATCGTTCGACATGATTGGTTTGCCCAGAGTCTTTCCCAACGCTACGATGGGTTTCTTTAGGAAAGACTGT
>WSSedA1B3DRAFT_1000003_pt1 | contig 81976 bp, 87 predicted proteins | sample WetSurSiteA1Bulk_FD_9468 | JGI IMG/M metagenome (IMG submission 9468)
GGCGCAATACCTCACAATATCGACCTGAGCGCTAATAAAAGATGTGTTTTAGGAATACCCGCTTAACGTGGAAACCTTTTCGGTTCCCTGGGTTTCTTTCGAAGCTGAGATGGGACCAAATTTTGATTCATAATCAGAAACCGTCTTTGTCAGCACGCCAAGCAGGTTCTTTGCATGGGCTGGTGTAATAGAAACAATCGCCTTTGCTCTTGCCTGATTCACTTGGGGGAGCTGGTGGAGGAACATAAACGTGAATTCATCATCCTTATAAGCTATCTGGATCATGTTGCTGTATACCGGATCGAGCGTGGGGGGGATATTGACCGATATTTCCTGTCCTGTCATAATAAACAGATTTGTGGGGCTTGTATGAATACATTGGCCAGGGACTTTTTTTTGAGACGCCATGATTTTAGTCACACCAGTACAAACTTCAGCAGATCTCGTTTCAATAAGTATAATCCACCCGGTTCCCTACGCTTGAATGAGGGTTCATCCGGATGGAACATAGGGAACATGTAGCGATCTCGGACCTGCTGCGGGTTCACGCATGCCCGGTCCGCTTTTATTATGAAGGAAATGGTCCAATTATCGAACCCGACCGGTACCTGATCTGTAAACAGATTTCCTATCATCTTGGCAGATCCCTGGATTCAGACGTGATCTGGAGCGAAGTGCTTACGGTTCGTCCTTCGATTAATAATGAGCTTCGATCATTTATGGACACCTGCATTATTGCCTGTAAAAAAACCAACTGGACACCGGCTGCCCAATCCGATGTACGGGTAATTTCAGAGAAGCATGGGATCATCGGAATAGTAGATCGTATTGCTGATGATGGCACCTTCTCCATCATACGTGCTGCCGGTGCTATGCCATTTGGTACATATTCATCTGATCGACTGCGGATTGCCTGTATCGCTTTCTGTCTCGAAGAAATGACGGGAAAAGAGGTGAATGGGGGAAATGTGGAATATATTCCTGACGGGGCCTTGCGGTTCCACACCGTCCAACCCCGTGACCGGAGAATGGTAATTTCAACGCTGCACAAAATACGGTCAATCAATACAGGAGATGTCCCTACTCACCCGTTAAACGCTCCCTGCAACCGTTGCAAATTCAGGGAGCGGTGCGAGACCAATAGTGGGAGAAGGCTGTCAGACCTGCTCTAAGACTTCTCCAGCAGTGTCCTTGATAAAATATATTCCCCCCGTGCCTCGCGGGTTGTCCCCACTACAAGCCAGCATTCATCGCCATGCTGCTCACATATCCCGGATGCCTCGATTATTTCTCCAGCGAGTGCCTGCCCGCTGTAGGTATGAGTGAAAGAAAGAACCCTGCTCACTGATTCGTGTCCTACTTCATATACCGCCGGGCTGTCGAATGCAAGGGATGCATCGGTTACCTTAGCCTCTATTTTCATCTTGCCAATTACGGTCCCGCGTCCTGTTGGTACACTTTTCAGTTCATCATACGATCGGGTATAGAGAATATCAAAATAGGTACCCTCAATCTGCCCACGGTTCCATTTCCGCATTTCGTGAAGCACAAATTGATCATAGGTAATCTCCGGTTTACGCTTCTCGTACACTTTTTTCCACATATCAGGAGACAGCCCTTCCAGTTTCCCATCAAGAATTCCCTGCCTGACCAAATCCTGGGCTAAAAACCAGTGCTTTCCGTATACAACCATGTCAATATCTGAAGTTTCATCATCTAATTCGCACAGGAGAGAACCTGTACAACCGATCGTTCCTTGGGGGAGCCCGAACAAGTCGAGTAGTTTTTTTACCCTTACGTGTTTTTTGGCGATTCGTGGGATCTCAACCTCAGGTTTTAGTACGTTTTTTATATCCTGCAGCGGGATTCGCTGCACGAGATTTGAATAGTATGGTTTATTGTGTGCGATGAATGCATAGGCATCTTCAAAATCAAATTTTTTGTATCGTACTCCTGAAGGATGTACTCGTTCACCTTTTTCATCGGGAACATACCTGAGCACGCACCCGACTTTCTCATCATTATCGTAGGTTGAAACAGCATAGAGCCAGCCATCGGCATCTTCAATAAAATCACGCAGGCGGACAGGCATCATAAAAACTCAGAGTTTCGCAAGGAACGCTTCGACGGCTTCGGACTGTGCACCTTTGCGGAGGATTGATTTTGTGGTGAGGTCGACTACGGTGCTGGGAGTGCCTGGCAGCCGACCCCCATCAATGAAAAGCTCACGTGGTACCGTACACTCCTCGGGAATCTGCGGGTCTTTTGCACCATGGAGATTTGCACTTGTTGCTGTTATAGGAGCATCGAACCGTTCGATAATCTGCAATGCAATATCGTGTGCCGGCATACGGATGCCGATTAGGCCGGTACCTCCGGTAAGGATATCCGGAATCAGACTTCGTGCCGGAAGTATCACGGTTACCGGACCTGGAAGAAATGTCTCGATGAACCCATGCATACCGGGTTCGACGCGGGCAACTGTTGCGAGCATATCAAAATCACAAACTGCAATGGAAATTGGCATCCCGAGGGGACGCTTCTTTGCCTCGTATACTTTAAATATTGCCTCATCAGAAAATGCGTCGGCACCTAAACCGTAGACGGTTTCTGTCGGATATATTATAGTCCCGTCATGCATCAGGACAGAAACCGCTTTATCGATAATATCCATCAGAACTCACGCCCACGGACCCGATTGATGTCAAAGACCGCCTTGCTGCTTATGTGCATCACAGCAAAGACACCGGCCTGGATCGGATCCGTAACAACAAGGTCCGCATGCTCGGGGACCGTTCCTGCCATCTTCAGGGCGATGACCGGGATTCCCGCTTCGCGAACCCTGTCGACAGCCTTTGAAATCTCTCCCCCCATAATAGACCCGGCAAGGACAAGAATAGATGCACGGGGGAGTCGTGCAACAGCATCAACGGCGAGAGCCAGTGTCCGTTCTCCGACAAGCGGAATAGTGTCAACCGATATCCGCTCACCACGGATATTGTGCCTGTCTGCTTCGTTGACTGCACCAAGCGCGACCTGGGCAACCTGTGCTCCGCCTCCGATAATAATAACCCGGGACCCAAAGATATGCCCAAACGGCTGGTATGCCTTCACATCCATTACCGAAGGGATGCGATTCAAATCTTCAATGAGCTGCTGGTGATCGCTGCCTTCTTCAGAATCGTATTCAAAATAAAGTTCCGCCATACCAGTATAGGGGCCGGAATCGAACACTTCCTGGTTGATCATCACGATGTTTGCTTCATGTTCAGCAACAATTGTCGCGATATCCCGCAGGACGCCCTGGCGGTTCTCCGCGATGATCCGTATTGCACTGCGTTCGGCTTCCATCTCCATAGTACCAATGCGATAACCGGGGATCGAACCCGGGTTAGAAGCTTGGGAAGCTCCTGTCCTACCGCTAGACTATTATCGCATCCTCATATTTCTGCGCTCTAATATTGCGTGATTTTAAAGATAAATATAGTGATTGCGTAATCATTCCTGACCAAACATCTCTTACGGTTTTGTTGATATGAGCATTTGAAAACAGATACTATCTTAAAAACTGCGGAGCCTGGGATTATTAATAGTTCGATATTTTTAAAGAGGAACGGGCAGCATAGCTATACTATAATTATTCGGGCTATCAACCCAACATCAAAGTAAATTTGCCTGATCTGCTGGACAGCAGGATTTTGAATAATCAGGCTCAGCTAGTACTAGATAACAACGAAACGGTCAGGAGAATTCCAAATGAAGATACAAAAAAATGTAAAGTACCTTATCATTGTTGCATGCCTGCTCGCATTCATCCCGTCCCTGCAGGCTCTTTCAGATGATAACGCTGTCAATGTGATTTACCAGACTTCCTTCAGTTCAGATCCACACTGGATAACCAACAATCCTTCAACTAATTACTGGAATCCAAGCCTTGAGGTGTACAACTTTTCTGTTGAACCGAGTACTGGCGGTTATGCCTACACTCCTGTTGATTACGAAAGGGGTTCATTTACCCTTGATTATGATCTCTACCTTACCCAGGTAGATGAAGGTGCGACGTTCAGGTTCGGTTTATCTGGAACCGAGATGGACCCCTCCAAGGCTCCCAATGTTCTTTCAATGTTTGACAATGGGAAATATGGAAGGATCATGTGGCTTCACATTGTGACTCCCGGGAGTAAACTGATGGAAGTGAACAGCCAGCATGCGGCAAATGAAATGGGTCCAACTGCCTATAACGGTCCTACTGTAAAGTATGAATTAAACAAAAACTACCACGTTACGGTAAAATACGAAGATGATCGCAAGATCGTCACTATGTCTGTCAGTGAGAAGTTAACCGGGAAGAATATCTGGAGTTATTACATTAACACTAACGAGAACCTGAATGGAATGAACAGGCTATACGTGGGTTCCAAGGGGGACTATGGCATGATGAATATTTACGCATTGGGGTATATTGACAATGTCCGGCTTTCCATACCCGCCGAAGTAACGCCCTCCCCAACAGAATTTACCCAAGGAACTACCGTACCAACCTACACGACAAAGATTCCAACCACAAAACAAACTGTTACTGTGCCAACGCCCTATCCCACAAGTACCCAGAAATCACCTTCTGCTGGCATCCTTGCCATTGGGGCTATTGGAATTGTTGCAGTTATGTATGGTGTTCTGACCAGGATGAAAAGGAACTAACACTTTCTTTTAAAAAAGATTATTTGTCGCTTTTAATGAATGTATGATGCAGAGGGATGTGAATCCCTTTATCTCTGGAGTGAGATCTTGTTTGAACGTTCCTTTTGCTGTCTTTAAGTATGGGTTTTAATCTGGTTCAATGTGCATTGGATGGGTAGGTGAAACCCCGATTGCGTTTCGTGAATCACCTGATCATATAGTACAATGGGAGGTCCTGATAAATACTCAAAATCATAATGGTTGAACTATTGAAACTATGAGTTATAACTATGAACATACAGAGAATATTAACTGTTGCGACCTTATACTCTATTTAATATAAGGTTATAGAATACAAATAAGATATAACCTTGGAGGAGTGGTATGAATCCTGCGGACAAAAGTCCGACAATTATTGTTCATGATGATTCAGACTCACTGGAAGAACTTTCAGAGTATCTCGATGTGCTCTCAAGTAGCGCACGGCTCAGGATATTGAAATTTCTCGAAAAGAAGCCCCGTGATGTCCGTGCCATATCAAAAGAGATCGAGACCAGCTATGAAAATACTAAAAAACATCTTGACAAACTTCTGAGTGTAGGTGTGATCAAAAAAGAGGCAGGACTGGGTGCCCCAACATCCAAGGGTATTCACCCGGTCTGGGAATATTCCGTAGTGCCCGGTGGGCTTGAAGCTATCATAAGGAATCTGGGTATTTTTTCAAACACGCGGGTCCAGATCATGGGAAGCGATATTTCCCGCCGTTTGGAAGAAGTGAAAAAAACCCTTTCAAAAGAGATATTGGGAAATATACCCACCGCTATTGTTCTTGGCGGTCCTGACGATGGGAAAGTATTCACATTGAAACATGACCAAATCCGTATCGGCAGGGTAGATCCTGAGCACAAGGATGCGTTTTCACCTGACACCGATATCATTTTCTCTGATAGTTATACTGCAGTGACCAGGGTTTCAAAACCCCACGGCAAATTTCTTCATAATAGTGAGGGTTGGCACATCGAAGACTGTGGGAGCACGGGAGGTACCAAACTCAACACCCGGCGTCTTGAAAAAAATACACGTGTTTTAATCCATGATGGAGATCTCATTGAGTTCTCCAAAGGATTATTTGGTGTTAAACTTCTCATTATCATCCCGCAGGAAAACTGATACATACCCAGATGAATCTCTGCTCGGAAGGAGAGAAAAATATAATAAAAAAACTTCGGTTTAACAAGAAAAAATATTACAGTCGCTGCCTATGATTCCGATACAACGCCTTATCTGCTATATAGTTGTAATCACTCTCATTTCTATTATCAGCATACCTGCAGCAGATGCATCAGAATATACCGTTGCTCCCACAGGTGCCGAATATACCAGCATTCAGGAAGCGATTAATCAGTCTATTCCCGGGGATACAATTCTGGTGAATAGTGGGACTTACCGGGAAAACCTCCTGCTCGATAAAAAGATAAATCTTATCGGTATTGATAGCGGAGGCGGGGCACCAATAATTGATCCAGCGAATAAACGAAACGCGATGGAAATTCTTGCCGATGGCTGCAGAGTTGAAGGATTTACCTTTCAGAACATTGAGTTACTTAATGGCATCCTTGTGAAGTCCAGGGAGAACACCATCGGACGCAATACAGTCCTGAACACTGCCAAAGGTATCTTGCTCCAGTCAGCGATGAATAATACCATTTATGGCAATAATATTACTAATAGCAGCGAGTCCGGAATTGCACTTGAATCCTCAAACGATAACCTGATTGAAGAAAATATCGTATCAAAAAATTCAATCGGTATTGAACTTGACAAATATTCTCTCTCAAACCATATATTCCGCAACAATTTTGACAACACTGAGAACGTAATCTCCAAAAGCGCGACTTCGGTCTGGTCTTCTCCTGATCAGTTTACGTATACCTACCTCGGTAATAATAAACAGAGCTATATGGGTAATTATTGGAGCAATTACCGTGGAAAGGATAAAAATGGTGATGGGATTGGTGATTCCTCGTATATTATTGGAGCAAATCCGAATGAGATCCTTGAATTCAATCAGACCATCAATGATGCATTTCCCCTGATGGACCCATTTCCCTATTACCATGACGTTGTACCTTCCAAGGGAGGGATAACCACAGCTCAACCAATGCCTCTGCCGACATTTCTGGGGATATCACAGGTTTCACGCACTCCTACTACCATTCCTGAAACGACCCCGATTCTCTCTTCAACCCCCCAGACCTCTGCAGAAAAAACCGGTATCAGACCACCTACAGACGTCCTTGTAGGTGAACTCATTGTGCTGCTTCTCGCAATTGAAGTAGTTTTGATCATTTTCAGATACCTAAAACATCAAGAAAGCAGGCAGGAGGTTCTCTCAAATAGTCAAGAAACACCACCCCAGCAAAAGATTTCGAGGACGTCCCCCCCCCGGATTAGCCCCGCTGCAACGCTTCCCGAAACAGGTGCAGCAGTCCCGGGAGCATCCAGGACTTATACATCTATAGCGGAACAAATGAGCTACTTCCCAAATGAACTGGAAAATAAATATACCGAGATTAAATATATCGGAAGAGGCGGTATCGCATGGGTTTTCTCCGCTCGTCGAAAATCAGATTCTGTAATGGTGGCAGTGAAGATCCCGATAAGTTTCGATGAAATAACCGGGAAATCCTTTTTAAATGAGATTGCGGCATGGGAGACCCTGCGACATCCCAATATCGTAAAAGTAACGGCCCTTAATATCCTCCCTGTTCTCTTTGTTGAGATGGAGTATGTGCCCGATTCGCTCGAAGCGATCGAAAAACCAATCCCCGTCTGGAAAGCGGTACACCTGATCAGAAGTATAGCGGACGGTTTGAAATATGCTCATGAGCAGGGTTTCATCCACCGAGATATCAAGCCCCACAATATCCTTCTTGACAAAGACTTCGTTCCTAAAATTACAGACTGGGGGATGAGTAAGGTGCTTACCAATGAGGTAAAAAATTCCAGCATTGCAGGGTTCTCACTTTCCTATGCCGCTCCAGAACAGGTCTCTCCATCGGAGTTTGGAAGGACCGATGAACGGACCGATATCTACCAACTAGGTGTGGTCTTCTACGAACTGGTAACTGGCTCGGTTCCGTTTGGTGGTGAGAGTATTGTTGAAGTCGGAAATGCGATTATGAGGGTGCAGCCGATTCCCCCATCAGAGTTCAATTCTGATGCGGCAATAGTAGAAAAAATTATCCTAAAATGTCTTGAAAAAGATCCAGCCAAGCGCTTCCAGTCAACCTCAGAGGTTCTCGATGCACTTGATGGGTACCTTGATGAGGAGGATGAATGACTCTGTTTTTAGACATTTATCAGGATAAATTGTCATAGCTGGGGGATGCTTACGATACCACAGCGAAAACAAGTCTACGAATCCGCACAATGTGCACACTGTGGTGGATCAGGATGCCTTTACTGCAATAAAACCGGGGTTGTTCTTGTACCTGCCCCCAAAAAACCATGCACTCATTGTGAAGGGATCGGGTGCATTTACTGCGGGTTTACCGGCTGGACTCATCCTAAAAGTAAATGTGACTGATAACTTATTAAAATGAAAATTTTCCCTCAACCCTGCGTGGGATTACACATTCCTCGTACCGTTTTGCAAAATACCGATCAGTCATACCAGCGATAAAGTCCCGTACCAGCTCCGGTAACGTAGCGGAAGAAAGATAATTCTGGCTTATCCAGCTGGTGTCAATAAAATCGGTAAAAATTTTTGAGTACTGTAACTCTTCTTCCAGATCATTCAGGTATGTAGCAAACAGGGTAGCATACATCTGCCTTACTTTTTCCCGTTCTGAAGTGAGTTTTTTGTTATTATAAATGTGGATTTTAGAAAAAGCGCGTAGGGAAATGAGTGCTTTTTCCACCTCCGGACTATACGAGATATAACCACCATCATCCGTGTCACTATTTTCTAAAAGATCGTAAATGAGTGTGTTGATAATTTCCCGGTTGGAATCCCCCAGCATATCCCGGCATTCCTTGGGAAGAGGAGTTGCAGGCCCAATCAATCCCACCTCACGAGCGTCCTGTACATCCCTGCCGATGTATGCGATGGTGTCAGAAAATTTTACAACACAACCTTCCAGCGTCATCGGTGCTTTTGTACGCCTGCCATCTGCATTGTCCTGTACTTTTTTGTCAAATGCCAACCAGTTCAGGCAGACCTCCGGTGAGATCCTGAGATCGTCAGCCTCCCCATTATGACAGAGAATCCCATCCAGTACCTGCATGGTGAGGTCGCAGTCTTCAATACGATCAAGAAATTGAACGCTCTGTACATTATGGAAAAATCTGCCAATCCCATATTGCTCGCAGAGTTCCGACAGGCATGTTTCCCCAAAATGCCCGTAAGGGATATGACCGATATCATGGCCAAGGGCAATTGCCTCAATCAGATCTTCATTCAGTCGCAGGCATCGCCCGATCGTCCGTGCAATCTTCGATACGATCTGCACGTGGATTACACGATGGGTGATATGGTCGTTTTCGACAAGATAAAAGACCTGGGTCTTGTCGATGTACCTGGTGTATGCCCTTGTATGGATGATCCGATCAGCATCCCGGGTATATGGAGTACGGATATCGTCCGCTTTTCTGTTGTGCCTTCGCACTGCGTCAGCGCTTGTCGCAGCAAGTGGTGATAGAAGAGCATCCCGTTTACTGATATATGACCGTATAACTGACTCCAGTCCAGGCTCAAGTGAATGCTTATGATCTTCTACGGGATTCATTTACAAAGACATCATACCTCCAATCCCTTAAAAATACCGTAAAAAATATGGCAGTATTTCTGTAACCGGGTCTTAGAAAAATTTACAAAAAACCATTCTGGCGGTATCGGATAATAAAATAACCGGGAATTACCGGATTTTTTGTCATCTCATAACTTGGGATGACTTCGTGGTGTATAATAAATGCCATTTGTTATTGAACCGCTTTTTTAATTACCGTGAGCAGATTGCGACCGTTTCGCCAAACTGTACTACGTGTCCTTTCATTGCTGAGACAAGTTCGTGTTTGTCAGACCCAGATTTAAGGTCTAGCATCCTGTTAAGCCCATATACCTTGAACTGGTACCGTATCATCTCTCCATGTGGCGGACATGGACCAGTATACCCAATTTCTCCTTTGTCGTTAACACCCTGCACTGCTGCGATGGGCTCGGTGACTATACCCTGACGTGGGATACCCGCAGGGATCAGCGGAACAGCTGGAAGGTTCCAGATGATCCACGGGGTATATGAACAGCAGGATTTGTTAAAAGGATTAAAGACCATCACAGCAACCGATTGCGCATTCAGCCCTTTTAATATAAGACGGGGAGAGATGTTCTCCCCATCACAGGTATGCGTTGGAGGAAACTCTAAAAAATCCAGTGAAACAATCAGACGCTCCATTATTACTACACAATCCAGACCGAGAAAATTAACATTTCGGTTTATTGTCATCTATCACCAGTCTCTTATATTCTGAAATGGATACCAAAACAGATGCATCCAATTACACCAGCCATGAATTCTTTTATCGTCACGGCGATTGGCATAATACACTCCCCATATCTTTCTCGTGAAGACGCTCCGAGGCAGGGCAGGTTTTCTGATGCTCTTGTTACTCTAGAAATACTGCCGGAGTTTTCTGAGGGTCTGCAGGATGTTGAGCAGGAGCCTTACCTTATTGTATTGTACTGGCTCGACCGCTCCGATCGAACCACCCTCAAAGCGATCCCTCCTCACACTGGGATTGAGCATGGAGTATTTGCCACACGCTCTCCTGATCGCCCGAACCCGATTGGCATTTGCATTGTTGAACTAATCCGTCGGGAAGGAAACCTGCTTTTTGTACGAGGTCTTGATGCGCTCGATGGAACGCCATTACTTGATATTAAACCCTATTCGGCAGATCTCGATTCGGTAAAACAATAAAAGATCGCAATTTTTGCAGGCATCTCCACATCTTTATTGCATGCAAAGGATAACTGATGAGAGTATAGTAGTGAATTTTTTTATAAGAGGCATCCCATGACGAAAAAAGATACCAGAAAGAAGGATGATGATGAGGAGTGCAAGAAGGAGTGCGACACCTGCCCGACTGCAACAACCTGCGCGTCGGCAAAGAACGGGCCGGCAGGCCTCCCCCCTAAAGCAAAGGTCGATGTACGGCATGTCATTATGGTACTTTCAGGGAAAGGTGGCGTGGGTAAATCCACCGTGTCGGTAAATCTTGCTTATGCCCTTTCCAACCATGGTTTCAGGGTCGGGCTTTTAGACCTCGACATGCATGGCCCGAACATCCCCAAGATGCTGGGTATTGAGGATCATAAGCTGGCTCTTATGGGCGAAATGATAGAACCCGTCCATATCACCGGCAAGCTCTCGGTGATCTCGATGGCATTCCTTCTGCCAGACACGAGTACACCGATCATCTGGCGTGGTCCTATGAAGATGGCTGCGATTCAGCAGTTCCTCAACGAAGTGAACTGGGGTCCACTGGATTATCTGGTTGTTGACCTGCCACCAGGAACAGGTGATGAGGCGCTTACCATTGCCCAGCTCGCCCCGAATCTCCGCGGTGCAGTAATTGTCACGACCCCCCAGGATGTCGCGACACTTGATGCGCGGAAATCTGCCAAATTTATCCAGAAACTCGAAGTTCCTGTCCTTGGGATTATTGAGAATATGAGCGGAATGATCTGCCCTCACTGCGGGGAGGAGATTGATCTCTTTGGAAAGGGTGGTGGAAAAAAGATTGCAGATGAACTATCCATTCCCTTCCTCGGTGCAATACCGATTGATATCGAAATGCGCAAAGCAGGGGATGAAGGACGACCGTTCATCATAAAACGTGGCAACAGCCCAACGTGGGCTGCTGTAGATAAGGTGATGGAAGCGCTCATCAAAGTTGTCGAGGGATAAACAATGGATTACATGCGGATTCTTACAGGGAAGGAAACACCGTTGCCGATTTACAGTGGTGTCATCGCATGCCTGGAGAACCCGCTTGCATTTCCCGATTTGCTCGAACCGATTTATCGTGAAGCGATGAAACTTGATGATGATACGCTTGACCGGTTCAGGTTCTCACTTATGCGGCTCCAGCTGTATGCAGATATCCACCGGAATGAAGATCTGGAGAAAGCAATGCACATTAAGTACGTTGCGCAGGTGCTTGAAAAAGTAGTCTTTGGTTCGCTGGTAATGGAATATGAAGACCAGTCAGCGAACTGATTTTTATTCCTGCCGCGATAGGTTTTTACGGTATGCACATGCACTGGTGATACCTATATGTGCAGACCCGTTCAATACTAGAACCAATCACAGATCCTGCAACGGTTTTTAAAAAACCAGTATCAAAAAATATCCATAATTATTATCACTGGAATTACTATGACATCACGCATGCAATCTCCGCACACGACCTGTCCGGGGTGCCAGGAAGAGGTTTTTCTCGATGAGCTCGTTGGCGGAAAATGCCCGCTCTGCGGGTGCTCACTTGAAGAATTTGATGAGTCGTTTGGGGAGTACGAAGGAATCCTTGACCGCTCGGACCTTTCGTGGTTAATCTTCAATTATTTCGTCTTCAAAAAATTTGTCGACATGGGTGTACCTCCTCATCAGATCATGGAGTTTGTTGCCACCTATGAACAGAATGCAGAAAAACCCTCAGAAGAATGGACCAAAACAGAGTTCACTCTTGAGGTTCCCATGAATTATCTGGACCTCGTCCGGCCAAAATACTGTACGAAATGCAAAAAATTATTCTTCCGTGGTGGAAAGAAATCAATCCATGGCGATATGCGCCACACCCAGCTTACTATCGAGTACGTTTGCGACCGGTGCTGATAGCGATTCAATCTCTATTTTTATCATTCATGTTTTTGGCCTTATTTGTGGATCATTAAAAAACCCAAGGAGCATGAAAATCAGAAAAACGAAATTTTAAAGATATATATCTTGTCAACGATTTTTTTTATCAATAATTTTTCAGTTAATCAATGCGGGTAATAAAAATCAAGAATTTTTCCTGACTGGTCATCAACCCAGCCTACTCCGGTTAAAAGCCACGGTTTTTGACGGATAATCGTGTCATCAAATTGAACCTTCCATGCAATAGAGATACTACCCGGACGGGGAATGCTTCCTGATGGTGTCTGGTCTTTCCATCGTCTGTTTGCAGTAATTATTTTGAGCCCGTCACTTGTTGCCGGATATGTTTGTTTGGCTCTTTCAAGAACTGCGTAGGTTGCCTCTGAGCGTGTGACAAGCGGCTCGGTTACGAGGGAAAATGCATTATCCGGCGCGGTCCAGCGCCGTTGATATTCCGTTACTTCCCCGGTTACCGAATCGACTGCAATGGTAAATCCCTCATAATCACACGGCATATCCTGCACGATGCGATTGTACACAAAAACATATTGCCCGGCAATTACCTGATCAGGAGATCCAAGTGATTCATAACGGGCGTTGCTCATATTGACGGGAAGGGGAAATCCGTTCTGTTCGATAATGAAGCGATCTGCAATATTTTGGGCAGCGGAACTATCGAGCAACGGTTCAGCCGGCCTGCCAGATTGTTCAATACTTCTGGAGAATGATGTAACCTGGCCGGAGTCAGAGTCCATAGTACCCTTCAGTATCGTGGTATTGCCCTGATACAGGGTAAATATCCACTCCTGAACGGAATCCGTAGTATTTATGTATCGTAATCTGATCTTTTCAGGATGATAGGTAATGAAATGATTACTCAGGAGAGCTTCTGCCTGGTCAGCGGTAATCCTGACACTGTCCTGTCCAGATGTATAAGGATCGGCAGTTTTAGCGTTGATAAACACCGAAAACCCGGAATCATCAGCAGATGAATTGATCTGCCTGATCCTAAACTCATAGAGGTTTTGACCTGCATACTGGTCTGTAACATTCACGCTTATCAGCGGATAAGCAACTTCAGGATAGTCCAGCCGCAGGGAGGCTATTGCAGCTTCAAGGGATTGCATTCCAGGTTCTGGATGAGCCGGAACACCCTCGCCGACAATAAATCTTGGAGTTGTTGAAACCGTTATGTTCCCGGCAGGAGTACTTGTGGGTTCAACAGATTGAGGTAATGGAATTGCACCGGCTGTTGGTACTGCAATTGAGGGAAGTTGAATTCCTGTCCGGGTCAGGGAACCTGTCATCATTCCATTTATTATCAGGTACACAACTGCACAAATTATGATAATTAAAAAAAACACACCGATTTTTTTAAAAAGACGCCTTCTTTTCTTTGCTTCAATCTGTTCCTTGTACCGTTGTGGCAGATATGTAATGTCTGTGTCTTTGGGATCTTTATTCACTGCTGCAACCTCAGGTAATTACCTGTTATTATTTTCTGCCGCAGTAAAAAAATGAATGGTGCCCGGCCAGTCAAACGGCTTATCTGTTTGGGAAGTAAAAATCCAAAATTCCTTTTGAGGTGGCATATCTGACTGAATCTCCGGATCCCTGTTAATCCTCCTTGTGATCCTCTGAAGGTCTGGCATATGCCCACATGATCCCGAGGGAACGGTTAAGGAAAAAGAGAAAAAAAGGAAAACTAATGGGGCTCGCCGTCATCGTAACTAATATGCCCTTCCAACCAGTGTCGCCTTGCCCGGTTTCCCGCAGGCAATGCATATGCCCTCTGTAGTCTGAACATATGCTGAACGCACATCGGTACCGAGAATACTTGCATTGGTCTTTTCTTCAATACTGTCCCCACAATTCCGTTCCTGGCACCAGGAAACAACCGCAACTTTATCATCATTTATGGCAGCGATGAGTGCATCCATTGATTCGACATTGCAGAGATGTAATCGTGTGTGCTCTTCAGCCATGGCATGGAGTGTGTTACTGACTTCACCCAGCACGCGCTTCATTCCTTCTGTAACGGTTGCGAGTTCGATTGATGTCTTTTCACCGGTTCGTTTCACCGCCATGACTTTTCCCGCATCCAGGTCCCTTGGTCCAATCTCAAGCCGGAGGGGAACACCGCGTAGCTCCCACCAGTAGTATTTTGCACCAGGACGCAGATCACGGGTATCAAGTTTCACCCGGAAACCTGCAGCGATGAGATCGGTTTTTAGTTTTTGTGCTGCCGCCATTACATCATCATGTCGTTTTCCTATGGTGATAGGGACGATGACTGCCTGGAACGTGGCAACGTCCGGGGGGAGGATGAGCCCCTTGTCATCACCATGGAGGCTGATAAGGGCTGCAATCGAGCGCTCCGATATACCATAGCAGGTCTGGTATGCAAGTTTCTGCTCACCATTTTTGTCTTCATAGGTAATATTGAATGTACGGGAAAAGTGATCGCCAAGGTGGTGCACCGTGCCAATCTGGAGCGTCTTGCCGTTTGGCATTATCGCATCGACTGCAATAGTATAATCGGCGCCAGGGAACTTATCCCAGTCCGGGCGTTTTGAAATGAGGGTCGGGATGCAGAGACCGTCGTAAAATTCACGATAGAGCGTGATTGCTTCTTCAACCTGCTGCTCAGCTTCTTCCCACGTCGCATGAACTGTGTGGGCTTCTTTAAACGAGGTGATCTCACGGAGACGGATGAGCGGGCGGGTCTGTTTGGTCTCGTAACGGAACGTGTTAACGATCTGGTAATATTTTATGGGCAAATCAGCATGAGAACGGACCCAGAGGGCATACATCGGGTAAATGGCAGTCTCGCTTGTCGGACGCAGTGCCAGCTTTACTTCGAGAGGGGTAGTCCCGCCATGCGTCACCCAGTATACTTCATCTTCGAATCCTTTGATGTGCTCTGCCTCTTTCATGAATTCATGTTCGGGAATCAGGAGGGGGAAAAGTGTTTCCTGGTGATCACGGTCCAGCAGGTCACGGAGGCGTTGGTACACATATTTGCGTATTGCAAAACCATAGGGATACCAGACATACAATCCTTTGACAGGATACCGGACATCCATGATCTCGGCTCGCCATAACACGTCATTATACCATGCAGAAAAGTCATTTTTCGGCGGCAGGGCGCCCGCGTCATCGTCCATGAATCAGATCCTCTACGCTACTAAATGTATGATAATCGGCGTAATAAAAGCCTCGACAAATGCAGCAACTGCTACAAGCGGCATAACATACAGGGCAAAGAACCTCGTGAACCGTTTTGCATCTTCTGCTGTGTCCGCCCCGTTGTACCACTCAGCAATGAGTGACTGGGCGAGCAGGATACCGAGAGCCCCGGAAAGGATGAACGCAGGAATCTCAAAAATACCATGTGGCAGGATCGCAGCTGCGACAAACGCGACAGAGTGATCATTATGCACAAGTTCCATGATCGAACCAATCAGGACACCATTCAGACTCATGATGAATATTGTAAGGATTCCAAATGACGCCCCTCCTAAAAAGAGCAGGAGGCATGCCTCAAGATTGTTAAAAAAGAGCCGGATAAAGATTTCCGGGGACTCTTTCCCCATGATCTGACCTGCAACTTCTTTTTCAAAGAGTTTCATAAGGTTTTCACCAATAGCAGGATTTTTCATTGTTCCAACCCAGCCAACGGTTATTGTTGCACAAAAAAGGAGGGATATGATAATGATCGCATTCGTCATCGGTGAATTAGACATACAACACCATCCGCATCATGTCCCGTATCCCCGGTGCAAGTCCTACAACTATCATGGCAAGCAAGACGAGGTGCCAGAATGCAGGATTGGCCTCTTTGCGGTAGAGCTCCATGATGTAGATTGCAGGGAACAGAACTACCAGTTTTAACGGGAACATTACAAATGCGGTATGAGTCAGCTCAATAAGACCGGAACCAACAACATGTTGCTCGATATACCGTACTGACGGGTGAAGGTCTATTCCATAACTTGTCGCACTTGCATCCAGCAGCTGGCCAAAAATGAGTACCAGATAGAGCGAGTAATTGACGTATTTCCAGCCAAAAACGTAGCGCATGCATGCCCAGACCAGCAATGTTGCAGTGACTGCCATAAGCGGGATGATCGCCATGATAGAGAGATCAACATGGGCATTGTTGGCCCCCCATGCGAGCAGGACGAGTAAAACGACAAATGCAGACAAAACACCTGCAAATGTATAAAATGTCAGGATATTTTTCGTTAGTCCCTGAAGAGTAATATAACGTGAGAGAAACAGCATGCTGATTGTAAAAAAAAAGAGCACGAAGTAGATGAGCGGGGTCACCAGCAAAAACTGGAAATTTCCCGTAATCATTCCCGTATCCTGCACGACACGCAACAACCCCCCAAGAACGACATAGGGAAGCGTGGCTAGAATAAAGGTAGTATCAATTTTAAATCCGATGTCAGAAAGCCAGGTCGACTGTGACATCCAGCGATACAACAAATATACACCAAGAACCAGGATAAGCGCGTACGTGAGCGTGTCAACTATGTTATAGGGTTGACCCATCCTGATGGGATCGATGTAGTATTTGTATATGAAATCACTAATCATCCATGATAAGAATGAGCGCAGATGCAATAAAATTACTCAAACCGAAGGTTTTTGACAAATCCAAATGGATGCAGCTGCCCCGGGATGTTGTTATAGGGCTTGACGTGATCTGCCAGATACCCTCGGTATGTGAAGATCTCAAACTCGGTAAGTCTGCGCTGCTCATCTCAGGAAAGAGTACTATGCGCCTGGCCGGGGACACTATTCGGGAGATCCTTGATGATAACTATACCATCAAGCCATTTATTGCAGAAGAGATCAGCATGCCGGTTATCAAAAAAGCACAAAAGGCAGCAGCAGGTATGGATTTTTTGATCGGAGTCGGGGGTGGCCGGGTGATAGACACCGCAAAGATCGTTTCTTATAATCTTGACATTCCGTTTATTTCCGTACCGACTGCTGCATCACATGATGGTATTGCATCTTCCCGGGCTTCCGTGCCAACCGTTGAGGGACATGCATCGCTCGATGCTCAGCCCCCCATTGCCATTGTTGCAGACACGGGCATCATTGCTTCAGCCCCGCACCGCTTCCTTGCCTCCGGGTGTGCTGATATTATCTCCAATTACACCGCGATACTGGATTGGGAGCTCGCCCACCGCGTCAAAGGAGAACCAATAAGTGAGTATGCCATTGCACTCTCAAAGATGACTGCCGAAATCCTTGTAAAGAATTCCCATCTCATCAAACCACACCAGGAACCGTCTGCACGGTTCGTAACCAATGCACTCGTATCCAGCGGGGTCGCCATGAGTATCGCAGGATCGTCCCGCCCGGCAAGCGGTGGTGAACACAAGTTCTCTCATGCGCTTGATAAGCTCGCACCCGGTAAGGCGCTTCATGGTGAGAGCTGCGGGATTGGGACGATTATTTCCATGTACCTTCACGGAGGAGACTGGAAGGGTATCCGGGCTTCATTAAAGAGCATTGGCGCCCCGGTGACGCCGGCAGAAGTCGGGATTGATGATGCGATTGCTGTTGAAGCGCTTCTCATGGCAAAAACTATCCGTCCGGAACGCTTCACAATATTCGATACGGGCCTGACACGGGAATCGGCAGAGAATCTTATACAGATGCTCTACAGGGAATAAGGAGATACCTCATGGCGGATGCAAAAACAAAAGTAACCCTCGTCGGGACAGTTCTGGCAAAACAGGGTGTTGAGTTCATTTACGAAGGAGAAGCAGCCGGGTGCGATACCTGCAAGGTAAAAAAGGCGTGTAATAATCTCCAGGCGGGAAGACGATATCGTATCGTATCGGTAAGGACAACGCATCATGAATGTGCGGTTCACCTGAATGGCACAACGGCTGTCGAAGTCATGGAGGCACCGATAACCGTGCTCATCAACGCCGATATGGCAATAATCAATTCAAAGATCAAACTTGAACTTTCCTGCAACAGGAGCGATTGCCGGAGTTACCCGCTTTGTCATCCTGACGGTGCAGTAGAGGGTGAAAAGTACATTGTCTCTGATGTATTGGGCAACGCTTCGGATATCTGCGAAAAAGGGCGGGCATTAAAGCTCGTCGATATACGACCAGCATAACATGGTTATTGACATCGCAACACATTTTTGGATCAGGTTCATATCCGGTTATTTTTTAAGGAATGTTCAGCCAACTCCCAGAGCAGTTCTGCAGAGTGCAGGATAGTTTTATAGTTCTCAAGATCCTGTTTCCACCGTTCAGGAATTGATAAGGAACCCCAGCATGCACCGGCAAGTGCACCACAGCAGGCACCAACGGAATCAGCATCTCCTCCCAGGTTGATCGCCAAAAGAAGTGCATCCTCAAGAGTGCGGGCCTTCATGAAGCAGGACAGGGCTGCATGCGAACAGAGCACGGCATCCAGCGCGGGTTCTATTGAATACTTCTCGTAATTTCCCAGGATCGCAAAAACTTCAGCATTCGTGCACAACGAGCGTGCGTGACGGTATGCTCCCATGCGGGAAAAACCACGGCACATATCGCTAACCATCACATTGAGCCATGCGGAACAGTGTGCGGCGACAGGATCATGGTGCGTAAGTTGAGAACATGCGAGGCTGACTTCATACACTTTCCCTGCCGGGAAAAAAACGCCAAGGGGAAGTCCGCGCATTACACTCCCGTTACTCCGGCTGCCATGCCGTCGTTTATGTACAAGCCATGCTGCCTTGTGCGGCAGGGTGCCGGATTTAACCAATTCAAAAAAACCGGAAGATGTCGGGCCGTACAATTCCGGATGCTTGTTGTACCCGAGAATCAACCTTGGGATAAGGTCATTTGGACAAAATGCCCTGCATGCAATGAGCGATTCTGCAACTGCCAGAGCTTGTAATGTATCATCAGTGATTTCTCCTTTTTTTCGGAAATGCAGCCCTCCGGGAAGCATTTCGGTCACCCGCGGGCTGGAAGGGGCAGATCCTTCCAGGGGCGCACCCAAAGCATCCCCAATTGCCAGCGCAATGAGCGATCCGGTAGCTTGCAGGTTTCCTGATATAAATGTCACCAAAAAGGTATATCTGTATCACAAGAAAAAGACTCAGCTTGCAGAAGGTGATAGTGTGCAAAAGGAAGAGTTGCTGCATTTACACATGTTAATGATTCACATTAAGAAGTACTATGAAGGCGTCACCAACGAAGAAATCGGCACAGGCCGTTATAATTCCCTTGAAATTTCCCCGGTCCATATTCACAAGGACAAAAAAGCCCACAAAGATGCTCTTCTCACTTTGGGAGATGAGATTGTAACCCATATTCACGGGCGCACTATGCCTGTGGTGAACTATTCTTCAGAGACTGCATCCAGAAAAGTTGCAGCCGAACATTAAACGTCATGGATGAGGCACCTGCATTTCGGGAGATGATCTCCCGCCTCCTCACCCTTCAACCCGGGGACGAAGCCATTGTTGCTGTAAAGATCGATATATGCCGGAAGTACCGGCTACCCGCGGTTCCCAAAAATTCAAGCATTCTGGCGGTTGCCCTGCCAGAAGAGCGGGAAGCCCTCCGGAAGATCCTGCTGGTAAAGCCAACGCGGACGTTATCAGGTGTAGCACCTGTCGCGGTCATGACTTCCCCGGCACCATGCCCGCATGGCAAATGCCTCCCCTGTCCGGGAGGGCCCGACCATCAGTACCAATCTCCCCAGAGCTATACAGGTGAGGAGCCAGCTGCACTGCGTGCCCGTGAGCATAACTATGACCCGTTTGCACAGATGCATGCGAGGCTCGAGCAGTTCGAGTTGCTTGGCCATCGGGTGGACAAGGTAGAGTTGATCGTTATGGGCGGAACGATGACAGCACGAACACCGGAATACCAGGAGGAGTTTGTGTCACGCTGTATTGAAGCGATGAACACCTACCCGGGTGGAGCAGCCGCAGCAAAACCCCGTGATGTGGCAACTGTGGAAAGTGAAAACGAAAAATCCGCTATCCGTTGTGTTGCAATCACTTTTGAAACCCGACCGGACTGGTGCCATAAGGAACATGTTGACCGGATGCTGCGCCTTGGTGTGACCAAGGTGGAACTCGGTGTGCAGCATGTTGACGATGAAATCCTGTCCTATAACCGGCGAGGGTGTACTGTCGCAGACACGGTTGCAGCAAACACCCTTCTCCGAGATGCCGGCATGAAGGTGGGGTTCCATATGATGCCAAACCTACCTGGCTCGACCATTGAAATAGACAAAAAAATGTTTGAGACAATCTTTTCTGATCCGCGTTTCATGCCTGATTTTTTAAAAATCTATCCTACCCTTGTTACACCGGGTTCAGAGATCGAAGTACTTTGGCAGCGGGGTGAATACTCACCTTACAGCGAGGAGGACATGATCGATCTTGTTGCTTATGCCAAGGCACTTATCCCCGAGTATACCCGGCTCCAGAGGATACAGCGTGATATTCCGGCAAAACTGATTGTTGCCGGATCCCGGCACTCCAACTTCCGGCAGCTTGCCCAGAACCGGCTGAAGACAACCGGAAGGCACTGTCGTTGTATCCGGTGCCGGGAGATTGGAAGACTCCCCTCGCTAGCAGATTCAGAAATCCGGGTCCTGAAGTATATGTGCTGTGGGGGACATGAGCACTTTATATCCACAGTGTCAGATGATTCATTAATCGGGTTCAGCCGACTCCGCTTCCCGTCACAGGTCTATAATTCCTGTCTTGAAAATGCTGCAGTCATGCGTGAACTCCATGTCTACGGAAGTCTCGTGCCGGTTGGGAAAGATGCAGAATCTGAGGAATGGCAACACAGGAATTTTGGAAAAATGCTTATTGCACGTGCTGAAGAGATCACTTCAGATGCCGGGTTCAGCCGCCTCGCAATCATGAGTGGAATTGGTGTGCGCCCCTATTACCGGAGACAGGGCTATGAACGTAATGGTCCTTATATGATTAAGGAGCTGCTATGAACCCGGCGACAACAGAATTTCTCCGACAGCGGTTTAGCGATTATTATAAAAAAACCATTCTTGTTTCGCCATCATCCCTCGAACAGCGGGAATGGGGTTTTGTGCTTTTTTCTCCGAATGCTCCTGCTATGAGGATGCGGCGACATGTTGGCTTTTCAGGACGTGAAGAGCTCTTCCAGTACCTCAAAAATCTCGTTCCTCAGCATACCTACTACTCGACAGCATATTACGAGAAACCTGATGCCGGGACAATGGCAGATAAAGGGTGGTGCGGGGCAGACCTGGTTTTCGATCTCGATGCCGACCACATCATGCGGGGCCCTTATGACCAGATGCTTGCCCGGGTAAAAGAGGAAACCGGGAAACTCATATCGATATTAACCATTGAGTTTGGTATGGACCCAAAATCTATCGAACTCGTCTTTTCCGGAGGTCGCGGTTACCATGTTCACGTGAAGGATATTGCATTTCGCGCGTGGGGAAGCGCCGAACGCCGGGAACTGATTGACTATGTCTGCGGGATTGGTATCGATCCCGCTGTAATGCTCTCAATAAAAAAACCTGCATCCCCGGGTTGGCCGATACGATATCGTGAAACCCTCCTTGAATATCTTCGCTGGATGGGAACCCTGTCAGAAAAAGATGCATTGGCACATCTTGTTGCCATCGAGGGAATTGGCAAGGACTCCGCAACAGTTCTTTTAAAAAAGCGGGAAGAGATCATCAAAGAAATTGAACGCCATCCCACGAGTATGATCCTGAAAGACCGTGCACTCCAGGCAATCCTCTCATCTCATGAAGGAGAATTCAAAAAACGGCTTCTTTCCCGCGCAGCTCTTGCGGATGAACCTGTTACAACTGACACAAAACGGCTGATCCGGATGCCGACATCATTGCATGGCGGAAGCGGAATGCGGGTGCAACCACTTGAACTACGGGATCTTAGCGAATTTGACCCGCTTGTAGATGCTGTTGTCTTTTCGATGCGGGATGTCAAGGTAGACATGAAATTTGCGCTGAACGTGCCGATGCTCGGAAGTACTTATGACCTCAAAAAGGGTATCATTACAGTACCGGAAGCGGTAGCCGTATTCCTCTGCTGCCGTGGCATGGCAGAAATTGCCTGAAGGTGAATAACATGGGGCACATTGGGCTTGATGATCTGCGCAGCATCCTGCTGTCAGAACGGGAGACGGGTCGACTCACTGCTGTAGCCCCGGATATATTTGAAAAAGGGGTTGCAGAACTTGCTTCAATAACAAAAAAGGTCTATGCATTCGAGGATCCCTTTTCAGACGATGCACGCTCACTCATCGATGAGACCCTCTCGATACGGGAGACACTGCAGGACCTGTTTGCAATCCGGTCCCGTAAGATCCTCGCTCTCACCATCATGCATGCGGAAGGCAGCTATTACGATCGCGATGAAGTCAAACGGATGATCCCGGTTGAAAAGGAGATGTTCGAACAGATAACTGCCAGCATAGAGCAATGCCAGGGAATTCTGTTACATAATGTCCCTCATACGCTTCATGCTCCCCGTCATATGGTTGTGGCTGAAGACGAAGTCTGCGAACCGGAATTCTGTGAAGAAAAGGAACCTGCAGATCTTTTTTCACCATCTCAACAACTCGATGTCCACCTGTCGCACCCGTGTGTTCTTGTCCAGGTGCTTGAAAATATGGATTCGTTCATGGGGGTCGATGGGAGGATTTATACCCTCTCAAAAGGAGATATAGTGACGCTTCCTGAGCGGAATGCTGCGGTCTTAAGTGAACGCAACATAGTCTTAAATATGAACCTTTGTAAATAATATTGGGATTCTATATCCAAATTATCGGTGAATATTTTATGAAAATGCCAGCAAAATTTAACACCTATTGCCCTCACTGCCGGAATCACCAGATTCATGAGGTCGAGAAGGTAAAGAAAGGCAAGACAACCGGCCTCCACTGGATCGACCGCCAGAAGGCACGCAGAGGAACAGTAGGCAATATGGGAAAATTCTCAAAAGTGCCCGGGGGCGATAAGCCCACAAAAAAGATTAACGTGCGGTACCGTTGTGTAACATGCGGAAAGGCACACCTGCGTAAGGGCTTCAGGGTCGCAAAGTTTGAGCTGACGGAGTGAGCATATAATGGTTCGAGAGATTCGGGAAAACCGGAGTAAATTTTTTAAAGTTAAGTGTCCTGATTGTGAAAACGAACAGACGGTATTTGAAAAGGCAAGCACCGTCGTGAAATGTGTCGTATGCGGGCACGATCTTGCACTCCCCACTGGTGGAAAAGCAAGTATCAAGGCTGAGATCCTCTCAGAGCTTAAGTGATTCTTCCCATGCTGGACAGAGAGTGGCCACAGGAATCAGAACTGGTCGTCTGCACCGTACAGAACGTGAAAGATTTCGTAGCTTTTGTATCGCTGGATGAGTATGGTGGCCGTCAGGGGCTCATTCCCATCTCTGAGATTGCCACGGGCTGGATCAAGTATATTCGTGACCACATCCGTGAAGGGCAGAAGATTGTCTGTAAGGTTCTCAACGTCGATAGAAACCGAGGGCATATTGATCTCTCCTTAAAAGATGTTAATGAACACCAGCGCCGTGAAAAGATTCGCGAGTGGAAAAATGAATCAAAGGCGCAGAAATGGCTTGGATTTGTTGCCGAACAAACCGGTGAATCTCCAATCGTACTCGAGGACCTGATTTATAATAAATACGGGGCTTTTTATCCGGTATTTGAAGACCTTGTTACTGATAGCGAGACAACCCTTAAAAAACTTGATCTCTCAAAGAAGATTGCCGAGGCGCTCCTTCATGTGGCACAGGAGAATGTGAAAGTTCCCAAAGTTGAAGTGACCGGGCACCTGCACCTTACTTCGGTTGAGCCCGATGGAATTTCCGTTATTAAAAATGCCCTTAAGGAGGCAAATAAATCAAAGACCGCCGGTGCCGAGGTCGAACTCCTCTACCTTGGTGCACCTACCTACAGGATTAAAGTAACCGCCCCCGATTATAAAAAAGCAGAAAAAGCAATCGAGAAAGCTGCAAATGCGGCTATCCTTGTCGTGGAAAAGTCTGGCGGTGAAGGAAAACTTATCAAGAAGCCGAAGTCCGGGAAGAGTCAATGAGCGGGCGCATCCGTCACTGCACAACAGATCTAACCTATACTCTTTCTACGATATGCCCGGTTTGTGGCAAGACGACTGCTATTGCCCACCCTGCACGTTTTTCAATTGAGGACCGGTTCGGGAAATACCGGAGGATGGCAAAAAAATGATTGAGGAGATCTCAATCCGCTTTCTTGATTCGGTTAGGGAAAGGAAATTTGTCAACCCTGTTCTTATTGAAGGGCTTCCCGGAATCGGTCAGGTCGGCAAGCTTGTGGCTGAGTATATGATCCACATGCTGGGTGCGCAAAAGATTGGGGAGATCCATTCCATCTATTTTCCTCCCCAGGTAATCCTTGACGAGAGAGGTCTTGCCCGCCTGGCCCGAAATGAATTGTACCTTTACCAGGCTGAAGGTAAAGATCTCATTTTTCTTGTGGGTGATCACCAGAGCACCTCAAACGAAGGCCACTACCTTCTGGCAGACCAGTATTGCACGATTGCTGAAGAACTAAAAGTTCAGCGTATTTACACGCTGGGCGGTTTTGGTGTCGGGCACCTGGTTCATGATCCCCGTGTTCTTGGAGCAGTAAACCGCGCGGAGCTGCTTGCGGAGCTTGAATCTGTCGGGGTTACCTTTACTCGTGATGAACCAGGAGGAGGGATCATCGGTGCTGCCGGTCTGATCCTTGGTCTTTCGGCAATGCGCGGGATTGATGCTGTCTGCCTGATGGGTGAGACGAGCGGTTACCTGGTCGACCCGATGAGTGCGGCAAATGTGCTCGATATACTATCAAAGCTTATTGACGTTCCGGTCGATCCTACGAAGCTCAATGACCGTGCATCAGAGATGGAAAAGGTTATCGAAGGATTAGTCGAAGGTGACAAGATGCAAAAAGATGAAGAGCTGACCTATATCGGCTGAATGATTCAAACCTCGCGTGTAATCTTTTTAAGAAATAATCCATTTCTTATTCGTCCAGGTATGTAGTTTATCCAGTTGGTACTTTAAACACAAAATCTGTTTAAGGGCACGGGAAAATAATTTAAAATTTTTATACTAAGTTATTGCACATGGCGAATTTTCCTTCAATTGACACATTCACCCTGCCAACCATTCGCGTATATTACTGGAGCGATATATATCAAATCCGGAGTACTCTAAAAAATGATTGTAATCGGGATAGATCCTGGACTTGCACGACTGGGGTATGGGGTAATTGATGTTACAAGGGGTGAAATACGCGCTGTTTGTTATGGGTGTGTAGAATCTTCAGGAAAGGACCTCCGCCCTTCCGAGAGATTATTGAAAATCTATGAAGCTGTTGTAACACTCATTGAGAAATATCAGCCAGCTCATATCTCCGTTGAAAAGTTATTTTTTTCAAAAAATATCTCATCAGCGATGGCAGTAAGCGAAGTTCGTGGTGTGATCCTTCTAGCTGCAGAGCAATGCAATATACCGGTCACGGAATACACGCCAAACCAGGTCAAGCAGGGGATCACCGGATCAGGTCGTGCAGACAAACGCCAGATGCAGGAGATGATCACCAGGTTGCTTCATCTGGACGAAATACCAAAGCCCGATGATGCAGCGGATGCACTTTCGATTGCCTTATGTCATATCCATATCCTGAGATAGTACAATGATTGCGCATCTCTGGGGGAAACCAGTCCTGACGGGAGATAAGTGGGTGGTAATAGATGTTCAGGGCATAGGATATCAGGTGCAGGTAACCCAGCCGGCACTCCAGTTGCTGATGCATAATAAGGAACCCGTAAAGCTCTTCACGCATATGGCAGTCCGTGAGGATGCAATCACACTCTATGGTTTCATGCACCACAGTGAACTGGAGATGTTCCGGATACTTATCAGCGTTTCCGGGATAGGTCCTCAGACTGCTATGAACCTTCTTTCACAGGTTGGGATCGAGGATTTTGCCATGGCAATCCTTAACGAGGATGAAAAAGCCCTGACCAGGATATCCGGGATTGGCCCAAAGAGTGCAAAACGGTTAATCCTCGAACTCAGGGACAAGATGAAGAAAGTTGGTGAGACGATTCTCACCTCAGAAACCGGAAGGAGCAGTCCTGCCATGCATGATGCGGTAAGCGCACTGATATCGCTCGGATTTGCAGAAAAAGAATCAAGGGAGGCAGTTAATGACGCTGCTCTTGCGCTCAAATCTCCAACCGTGCAGGAACTCATTAAAGCCTCACTTTCGAGACTGAAGGAACGGTAACCATATGACCGAGAGGGTTATCTCCCCCATGCCACTTAATGAGGAAGGAGACGATCTTACAATAAGGCCTGCACGGCTGGACGAATTTGTTGGACAGGTTCAGGTTAAAGCGACTTTGAAGATTGCCATCGAAGCTGCAATGAAGCGCGGCGAACCCTTAGATCACCTCTTGTTCTCGGGGCCACCGGGACTTGGCAAGACTACGCTTGCGCATATCATCGCGCATGAGATGGGTGCTGATATCAGGGCAACGACCGGTCCTGTACTTGAAAAACCGGGGGATATTGCTGCATTACTCACCCCGTTAAAATCAGGAGATATCCTGTTCATTGATGAAATTCACCGGATAAACCCGGTTGTCGAAGAAATGCTCTACCCTGCAATGGAGGATTTCTTTATCGATGTGATGATCGGAGAAGGACCAAGTGCCCGCTCGATAAAACTGAACCTCGAACATTTCACTCTTATCGGGGCAACCACCAAACAGGGGCTGTTAGGCTCCCCATTCCGGGATCGTTTCGGAATTCTATCGCGGCTTGACCTGTATTCCGCTGGTGAACTGGTCAGGATTGTGATGAGGAGCGCCAGCATACTGAAGATCCCGATAACGGATGATGGTGCTGAAGAGATCGCAAAGCGGAGCCGTGGGACACCACGGATTGTCAACCGGCTGCTGCGAAGGGTGAGAGATTTTGCAGTTGTTAAAGGTGATGGCACCATCACCCGGGAGATCACCTCTCAGGCCCTTGCCATGATGCAGATTGATGAGCTTGGGCTGGATGAACTGGACAGGCGGATTCTTTCAATCATTGCCAGGGATTTTAATGGAGGCCCGGTCGGTGTGAAGACCATCGCAATCTCGGTTGGAGAAGAGGTCAGGACCATTGAGGATGTGTACGAACCGTATCTCATCCAGATCGGATTTATCAAACGCACTCCCCAGGGAAGGGAAGTCACTCCCGCAGCAAAAAAGCATCTCAATAATCCGCAAAAGACCCTGGTCTGATAAGCAAGGTCAGGTATCTTCAGCTTCTATTATTGTTCTGTAGAGTCCCTGATAACAACTCAAATCTGTTTTTCCAATCTTTTTTGCATGAGTATTTCACTTTATATCCTGTCACGGGCAATCACAATGGTAATAATGCTCGCAAATGCGGATCTGCACATCCACTCCCCGTATTCGATTGCCGTTTCCCGTTTTATGCAACCCGAGCACCTTTTGTCGGCTTGTGTGACGAAGGGTATTCACGTGCTCGGCACAGGAGATGCTCTCCACCCTGAGTGGCGAAAGATATGGGAACCGTTTCTGGAGAACGATGCGGGAATTGTTATTGTCCCTACGGGAGAGGTGGAAGACGAGAACAGGGTGCACCACCTGATCATCGCAGAGGACCTTTCGCAGTTCAACGAACTTCAGGAACTATTGGAAGGTACTTGTAAAAGTTTTCTTACCAGCGGCCGGCCTCATATCTACCTTTCAGGAGAGAAGATCGCGCACTATGCTCATAAAGTTAGAGCTCTCATAGGTCCGGCGCACGCATTTACCCCGTGGACATCGATGTACGCGTATTTTGATAGTGTTCCTGATTGTTATGGAAGCGAACCAATTGATTTCCTTGAACTGGGTCTTTCAGCGGACAATTCGTACGGTGCGGCAATTTCAGATCTCGACACCATTCCATTCCTTACCAACTCCGATGCTCATAGCCCGCAACCCGATAAAATCGGCCGGGAATTTACCCGGCTGCGGCTTAATCATCTTACCGTTGCGGATGTGATCCATGGATTGAGAAATGGAACCATTGAATTAAATGCCGGATTCTTCCCCGAAGAAGGGAAATATAATCGCACAGCGTGTACCCGCTGCTACACCCAATACTCCCTTGAAGATGCCCTAATGAATGGATGGCGGTGCCCGGAAGACAATGGCCTGATAAAAAAAGGTGTTTTTGACCGTGCCCGAGAACTCTCTTCTGCCGGGAACCATCGTCCGCGTCCGCCGTACCTCCATATCATCCCGCTGGGTCAGATCATCCAGACCGTGGAAGGCACATCATCGTCCCGTACGAAAAAGTGTACGACTCTCTATGAACACTTCATCAGCACGTTTGGCAACGAGATCGAGGTTCTGATCAATGCCCCGCTGGCAGATATCCGCGCGATCCATGCTAAAACCGCAGACGCGATTGAATCCCTGAGGAGCGGGCATGTTTCGCTGCACCCGGGAGGCGGCGGAAAGTACGGTACTTTCTCGCTTATCTGATCTCCTATAATTAGGTTCTTTCTGCCAGAGGTAATCATAAATATTAATGAAAGTGGACGCCAATATAATCACTCAATGCTCAAAGTACATCGGGATATCTGTGGATATTGCGGTTGTTGTGTATCAGTCTGCCCGGAAGGTGCCCTTGAACTGATTGATGCATATCTCTGCATCGAGAAGAGTTGCACGAGCTGCGGAATCTGTGCAAAAGTATGCCCCCTTGGTGCCCTGGAGGTCGTGCATGAAAAATAAGTATGATATTTTAGTCATCGGGGGAGGCCCGGCAGGAGCAATTGCTGCAAAAACAGCTGCCGAGAAGGGTTTCTCTGCATGCATAGTCGAAAAGCGACCGGCAATTGGTGTACCCGTTCGTTGTGCCGAAGGTATTGGCAGAGAAGCTCTTCATGAATTTATCGATCCGGATCCACGATGGATTTCTGCTGAAATGACCGGTGCAAGCATTGTAGCTCCGGATGGGTTTTTAATGAAACTGGAATCTGCGCTTGCGGGAAATAAGGTCGGTTATATCCTCGACCGGAAATTCTTTGACCGTGAACTTGTCTGGAAAGCAGCAGAAGCCGGTGCAGATGTTTTTGTAAAGACCCGGGCATCATCACCTCTCATGGAGGACGGATATGTCAAAGGGGCAAAGGTTGAGTGCTGCGGGAAAGTAACAAAAGTTACTGCCGATGTAGTCATCGCTGCCGACGGTGTTGAATCAAAATTTTCCCGGTGGTGTGGTATCGATACGACAGTTGCCATGAGAGAAATTATGAGTTCTGCCCAGTACGTAATGGCAGATGTCGATATTGATGAGCATTCGACGGTGTTTTATCTGGGCAATGAAATTGCGCCGGAGGGGTATCTCTGGGTATTTCCGAAGGGAAAAAGAATCGCAAATGTCGGGATAGGTATTTCCGGCAAAAAGAGCGGGGAAGGGCACCGCGCAAAGGATTACCTCGACCGTTTTGTGAAAAAGACATTCCCCAAGGGAAAACAGATAGAATATATTGCCGGAGGTGTATCTGTCTGCCGACCATTGGAATGTACCGTTGCTGATGGCCTGATAATCACTGGCGATGCAGCAAGGGTCGTGGATCCTCTCACCGGTGGCGGGATTTACAATGGCATGTATACCGGAAGACTTGCTGCTGAGGTTGCTGCAGAATGCATTGCGAAATGTGACGTCTCTAAAAAAGCACTCATGAAATATGACAAAACCTGGCGGGCATCAAAGATGGGAAAAGTTATCGAGCGTAATTACCTCATCAAGGAATACCTGATCAAACAACCCGATGAAAAACTTAACGAGATCATCCACTCCGTTTCAAAACTGAACCTGAAAGAGTTCACTACAATGTCTTTGATAAAAGAAATTATGAAAGTGAACCCCAAACTGATGCTCGAGCTGGGGGCGCTTGCAGCATCAATCCACTGATTTTTTGAGTTGTTTATTGAGGAGTCTCAGGCAGTCATCCTCTGCTTCTTTTTTGGTAAAAACCGTGAATATATCATTTGGCTGAATTTTTACATTACCACTGGGGATGATCAGTTCGCCCCCGGATCTGCGGATAGCAATAAAAACAAAGTCTTTTACCTTAAGTTCACGGATTTCATGCCCGACAATGGGTGCACCCTGTTCTGCAACTATCTCAAAGATGGTCCCTCCGGGAATTGACGCGAGCTGCTGGAGCTGGGGGTTCTGGGTCCAGTAGTAGAGCCGTGATGCAACGAGTTCATCAGGGTTCTCACTGATCCTGACACCTACTTCTTTGAAAAAATCTGAGTGTGATGACTGGTTTACGATCGATACAACGTTTTGAACGCGGAACTTTTTTGCAAGCCAGCAGGTCATCAGATTGACAGAATCATCACTTGTTGTAGCAATCAGGGCGTCTGCCCGTTCAATCCCCGCTTCCTCAAGTGTTGTCTTGTCAGTTGCATTGCCAGTCACAGCCAGTACATCATAGTGCTCGAGAACTTCACTGCACCGGGATTCATCCTGGTCGATGACCACAACATTGTTTGCGTGTTCAACAGCCTGTTTTGCCAGATTCCTCCCGATTCCCCCGAGTCCTACGATTATAATATACATGACTACCGGTTACCATCATCAGCATTGAAATAATTTGCGCATTAACCAATCCATGTGATCTGCGGAGTAGATGAAGCAGGAAAGGGATCCGTGCTGGGGCCGATGGTAATTGCGGCGGTAGGAATATCCTCTGATGATTTCTTAAAAGACATTAGTGTCAGGGACTCAAAACTACTTAATGCAAAAGAGCGCGAGCGCCTGTACAAAATTATCAGGAAGAAATGTAAGGTTACAACAGTCAGGCTGGATGCACAGCAAATAGACATCATGCGACGGGAAATGACCCTCAATGAAGCTGTTGCACGGGCACATGCACAAGTGATAATCAGACTATCTCCTGATTATGCATATCTGGATGCCTGTGATGTGAACACGTTCCGGTATGCGGAGATGGTGAAAAACCATCTTGTACTACCCTGCGAGATTATTTCTGAGCACCATGCTGACGAGAAATTCCCTGTTGTTTCTGCTGCAAGCATCATCGCAAAGGTGACCCGTGACCGGGTAATTGCTACCCTCGCAAAAAAATATGGAACGATAGGAAGTGGCTATCCTTCGGATCCGGTTACCATTCGTTTCCTGAATTCCTACATTGACGAACACCGCGTTCCGCCTCCTATTGCCCGAAAAAGCTGGAAAACGGTCAGCGCAATTCTTTCAAGAAAGTCACAGCGCCGCCTCAACGATTTTAATGTATGATCCAATCAGCACCATAATTGCACCGGATGAATACTTTATCAGCCCTGCAATGCCATAGTACTGGAATGGACTGGCTCCTCATTCTTGTTCTTCTGGCAGGCATTTATACCGCGATAGCCTTTGTCATTCACCGGAATAAACTCTGGGAGGAGCGAATCGTCTTTTATGGCCCGATTATGGCGTTAAGGACAAATCGGGTTGGTTTTTTTGATAAATTTGCCTCATACCGCACGTTTTTCCGGATCTATGGGACAGCCGGGGTCATTGCGGTCATTATCGTATCGGTTTTCATAACGGTAATGCTCTTTATCTCAGTCCGCTATACACTCCTGATCCAGCCGGAACCCACCGGGATTTATGAACCGCAGAATATCCTGCTTCTCCCCGGTATCAACGAGTATGTACCATCAACCCTTGCGGTCTGGTTTGCTTTTGTAATAACGATTGCGATCCATGAGTTCGGGCACGGGATTCTCTGTCGTGTGGAGAACATTAAGGTAAAGACCATGGGTGCGCTTATTGCAGTCATTCCCATAGGTTTTTTTGTTGAGCCTGACGAAGAAGAGCTTGACAAAACCAAAGGAATGCCCAAGGTCCGAATGTTCGGAGCCGGGATAACAAACAACCTTGTCGTCGGATTTTCCTGTTTTATCCTTCTTATTCTCTTCATGGGCATGGCAGTTCCCATAAGCCAGCCGATCATTCATGGAGTATACAAGGATTATCCAGCAGCAAATGCTGGTATTCCATCTGGATCGGTCATCAGGGGAATTTCCACCAATGTTGCCAACCAGACAGTTTCTACAAGACAGGATATATCAGCGCTTTTAAATACCACAAAACCCGGGGATTCAATAACGCTTTTTATTGAAAATAACGGAACTGTTGAGTCCTATAATCTCACGCTCTCCCCATGGCCAAATGATCTCTCCGGGATGAAGAGCGGATTCATGGGCGTGGAGTATTATGACGGGACAATAGTCATATCCGTCATAAGGGGAATGGTATCTCCCCTGGGATTTTTCCAGTTCCTGATCGTCCCCTTTGCTACTGACGCCGGTTCACAGTATCTTCGTATTCTAGCCTTTGAAACTCCAGACACGAATTACTATGTTGTGCCCTTTGAGGGTTTTTGGGGGGTTGTGCACCTGCTCTTCTGGTGCGGATGGATTAACATTAATGTAGGTATATTCAATGCAATACCGATGATCCCCCTTGATGGCGGTTATATCTTTAAAGAAGGTGTCGAAAGGCTGCTCGACCGCCGCGGACTTCTGAAATATTCAGGATACGTGACAAGTGCTGTCAGCTACCTGATGCTTGTTGTACTGGTCTCCCTGATTGCACTCCCGTACCTGCTCCATATATAATCTGATTACGGGAAAAATTCGGGAAATGTACACGATGTTGTTACCCTTTTCTTAACCTTTTGATAGCTGAATGCTGGGCTATCATGGAGGAGTACATTGCGGCTGTCAGGTCCGTAACATCGCGACCTTTGATCCGACAGGAACTCCTGCTTCATCTGCAACAGGTTTGCATTTTGCGGCCATCAGGTAAGCGACAGGTGGCAGATTTTCCATTTCTGATAAAGATTCAAAATTTGCCATACCTTTAGCAATGATTATCGTGCACGTTTCAATTGCATTCCGAAGATCAGGGGGAATATGTTCCATGCAGATACCAATCTCTGCCCCTCCGCCGTTTGTCGTGAGCTGGTCTACAAGGGTGTCCAACCCCAGTTCATGAGCATCTTCCAGGGTGGCATCATTGAGAATGGGGCTCTCTTTAACCGCAAGGGTCACATGAGAGCCCTGTTGTTTGAGGTAGTTGATCAGGAGATAATCAAAAACAATTTCACCGCAATTGTCGCTCAGGTATACGACACGCGAACAGAGCGGAGCTATTTTATCCGTATCATCAATGGTAAGCCCTTTTGCAAATTCCCTCCGGAAAAAGACAGAAAAATTTTCCTCAACGGTATGTCCTTTCACACCATAATCAAAGGTATTGCCGATTACTGATGCCAAAACATAGTCCCGGAACGTGAAGAGATCTTTTTTGACCTCTGTGCAGACTTCCCTTGCCTGCTGGTTACCCAGAATTTTTAGTTCCGCAAATGGATCGGGATTTTTTAAGATTTCATAAACCCTGCGATGGATCCGGCTCGCGATCTGGGGATGGCTGAGAGGAGAAGACCGAATTTCATCCATCAACATACTACACTCCTTCATCGTTGCCTCAGTGAGATCCGGAGTAGCGTGACACAATGTACATTCAAGGTTAACACGAGAAAGTAAACAATCAATACAATGTGCAGTAATTTTCATAACAAAGACCCAAAAAACAACATCAGAAATGGGGCCACTGAGATTTGAACTCAGGTCAGAAGACCCCCAGTCTCCTAGGATGGCCAGGCTACCCTATGGCCCCGCTCTCTTACTATTGGCTCATTTCATTTATTTATCTTGTTATAAAAAACAATAAAAAAACACAATGGTAATTCGGGAAATGGGGGATTCTCATAAAGATTCTCGTTCCTTCGGTTCAATTTTTTTTCTTCGTTCATGAGCCACCATCCTGATGGTATTTTGCTGCCCCTTCTCTGTCGAGTCCAAAAAAGATATGTATTTATGTTCCAATCAGGTATTATGAATTGCAAGGGTAGTACAGCAGGGACCGGCTTATGTTAAAAGAGAAAATTTCTCCTTTTATTGATAAGATTCGCTCAATTGACGGAGTTGAAGAATGTGCCCTTGTTTCCCGGGACGGGATTATTGCCGGGAAATATTTTGACCGGGAACTTAATGAGCCATGGTTTAGAGCTCTCTTGGCAACAATCCTTGCATTCTCTGAATCTATCGGAAGAATTGTTACCATAAAATTTTTGGAGTCTGTCGCTATCTGTGCACAGGACACTTCTGTTATGATAGAAGGTGCAGGGGAAAATTTTCTTATTGCAGCTATCCTTAAAAATAGGGTCGATCCACAAAAAGTTCATAACCAGGTGCTTGCGGTTGGAAAGACAATCGGTGAGGTGATGTAATGTATACTATTCTTGTTGTTGATGACAGTCCATTCATCGTTGATGTATTTGTTACAATGCTGGAGCGGGGCGGTTATCGTACTGTTGCTGCTTACGGTGGTGAGGAATGTATTGAGATCCTGAAAACAGTGACACCGGACCTTATCCTGCTGGATATTATGATGGAACCGGTTGACGGCTGGGAGACTCTTGAACGGATCAAGGAAAACCGCCTGACAAAGGATATCCCGGTGCTTATGCTCACGGCAAAACAGCTCACCCCGAATGAAGCTCAGGAATATGGAATTTATATNGAGGATTATGTATTAAAACCAATAACCCACCGCGAATTGTACGATGCGATTGAACATGTCCTCAACAGGAGACAAACAATCAAATCCGACATGGATACTGCAAAGCAATCCGGCTTTGATCCAGAAATTATTTCAGAATATGCCCGGTTAAGTAAAAGCATCGATGTAAACAAGCGCCTTATGAAGATCCTTGAAACCACCTATAATTTCGATGATTCAAAAGTAAGGGTCAATGATGAGATATCTGGAGCGATAAAAAGCATGGAGACAAATATCAAGGTCCAGGAAAACCGGCTCCAGCAGATAAAACAGGAACTCTCGGGAAAATCCGCACCCACATAATCCTGACTATCACTTTTTTCCGATCATATTTTTCCTTTGTATTGCCGAATTTTGATCCGTCATCCGTCGTTCTGTAGTATACATTTTCATTACTTCAGGTTTTTACCTGTAATGCACAGAGTTGCTATACTGGAATCAGTATCAGAAAAAATACCCTGGAACATACCATCGGTATCTCATGGGGACATCCATTTTATCGGTGAGAATCTTTCGCAATCTTTAGGGCAATTTTTTAAGAGCAAAATCGGCCATTCATCTTGCTTGTATACCTCACGCATAGAAAATGTTAACAGGATCTGCCTATGAAAACAAGGGTGAGAAAATCTTCCCAATCCATCATCATTGAATAATCTGTAGCACAACATTACCTAACCAATCAGGCACAATGGTTGGAATTTATTCTGTAATAGGGATAATGTTTATATAGTTTTTTTACATTGTTATAATGCTGTACATCTTAGTTTATCTTGGGTTCGTAGCTCAGTTCGGTAGAGCGCCTGGCTTTTAACCAGGTGGTCGGGGGTTCAAATCCCTCCGGGCCCGTTGCCACGTGGAATCGTGGGTTTTTTGCGGTGATGCATCTGAAAGGAAATTTATTCATCTGTAAGGGGGTTTTTCATTGAGCACCAAATTGAATGTGTTGAAGCACGTGATGGTGCCAGACCATAAAATTATGAGTGAGGCAGAGGTATCGGAGCTCCTCTCCCACTACAACATAACTACGGAACAATTACCTAAAATTTTCCATGACGACCCAGCAGTCAAAACGATTGGCGCAAATGTCGACGATGTTATACGAATTGTCCGAGTAAGTCATACAGCTGGCAGGGCAGAGGCATATCGTCTCGTAGTCAAGAGACCGAAGAAATAATTTTTGGGGTGGTAAGTCTGATCGACAGAAGTATTTTATCGAAGGCATATTTTTCACGGGAGCATGTTGCACGGCACCAACTTGACTCTTTCAATTATTTTCTCAAGCACAATCTTCAGAAAGTGGTCAACGAGCAGAAGGTTATCGAAACTGATATCGAGAACCGGGGGAAGAACAACGATCCAGTTTGGGTGGAACTTGGATCGATTACGGTTAAACGTCCTCTCGTCAGGGAAGCAGATGGATCCCAGGGCGAGTTGTATCCCTGCGAGGCACGGCTGCGAAATCTTACATATGCAGCACCTATCCAGCTCGGTCTAACGCTTGTTCATGGCGAGGAACGCCAGGACCCTATTATAACGACAATCGGGCAATTGCCGATCATGGTAGGATCACTGAACTGCAACCTGTACGGGAATGACGATATGCAGCGTATCTCCCATGGGGAAGACGCATTTGATCCGGGTGGATATTTCATTGTAAACGGTACCGAACGTGTTCTCATGACGCTTGAAGATCTCGCGTCCAACAAGATCATGACCGAGTTCACCGAGCGTTATAACGAACGTATCTACGTCGCCAAAGTTTTTTCTCAGTTCAGGGGATACCGTGCACTGGTGGTAGTCGAGCGAAATAAAAAGAACCTTCTCGAGGTTTCATTCCCGTCAGTCGCAGGTCATCTTAAATTTGTTGATCTCATGCGTGCGCTCGGGATGACAAATGATCAGGAGGTCGTGACTGCAGTTTCTCCGGATGAGGATATCCTGACCTTCATGATGCAGAACCTGGAAGAGAGCGAGTGCGATTCTGTCGATGGCGGTATCATGTATGTGGGTAAGAAACTCGCACCGAACCAGACAAAGGATTACCAGCGAAAGCGGGCAGAGTTCGTACTGGATAACTATCTCTTGCCCCATCTGAACTACTCGATGCCAGCAAACTTGAAAGAAGGCGATGAAGGATACCAGGAAGCTGTTCTGTCCGTGCGTCTTGCAAAGGGACACTTCCTTGGACGTATGGCAGAGGCGTGTTTTGATCTCGTCTTGAATAAGCGCAGGATTGATGATAAGGATCACTATTCCAATAAGCGGTTGAAACTTGCCGGCGATCTCATGGAAGATCTCTTCCGTATTTCCTTAAACCGCCTTACCCGTGATATCAAATATCAGCTGGAACGTGCAAGTATGCGTCACCGTGATCTGTCTATTGCTACTGCAGTCCGTGCTGATGTGCTCACCGAGCGGCTTTTACACCCGCTTGCAACCGGTAACTGGGTCGGAGGAAGAACCGGGGTTTCCCAGCTGCTCGACCGTGTCGACCATATGGCAGTCCTCTCCCACCTTCGCCGTGTGATCTCACCACTTTCCCGCTCGCAGCCACATTTTGAAGCCCGTGACCTCCACCCGACCCAATGGGGTCGGATCTGTCCGAGCGAAACACCTGAGGGTCCGAATTGTGGTCTGGTCAAGAACTTTGCCCAGATGGTCGAGATATCCAAAGGTGTGGATGATGAAGCCGAAGTCATGAAGCTCTTATACAATCTCGGCGTTGAGCAGATTCGGGGTGAATCACGATGAAGAAGTCACGCGTGTTTGTCGATGGAGCACTTATCGGTCTTGATGAAGACGGAAAAGCCCTTGTGGCAAACATCCGGTCCATGCGCCGGCAGGGTGCAATCTCTTCGGAAGTGAATGTTTCACATAAGGAATACAACGGTGATGTAGTCATTCTTACAGACCATGGACGGGCCCGTCGTCCGCTCATAGTCCTTAAAAACGGTGAACCAATCATTACAAAAGAAGACCTTGCAAAGCTGACAAAAAAAGAAATGGATATTAACTCATTTGTCCAGCGTGGTCTCATCGAGTTTATCGACGCAGAAGAAGAAGAAGATCTCCTCATCGCGATGAACCCGGAGAATGTGACGCCGGATCATACCCACCTTGAGATCGATCCATCCCTTATTTTGGGTATCGGTGCTGCGCATGTCCCGTTCCCGGAACATAATGCAAGTCCGCGTGTAACGATGGGAGCAGGCATGGTCAAGCAGGCTCTCGGGTTTGGTGCTGCCAATATGAAGCTGCGCCCGGATACCCGTGGTCACCTTCTCCATTACGTTCAAAAACCCCTGACTCACACCCAGACATCGGAACTGATTGGTTCTGATGATCGTCCAGCCGGACAGAACTTCGTTGTTGCAATTCTTTCCTATGAGGGCTATAACATTGAAGATGCGCTAATCTTCAACAAGGCTTCCATTGAGCGAGGGCTCGGACGCTCTCACTTCTTCCGGACGTATGAAGGCGAAGAACGCCGGTATCCTGGAGGACAGATCGACAGGATTGAAGTTCCTGAAGAAGATGTCGCTGGTGCACACGGTGCCGAGTCATACAAGAACCTGGATGAAGACGGCGTGATCAATCCTGAAACGGTTGTAGCAGAAAAAGATGTCCTGATTGGTAAAACATCTCCCCCGCGTTTCCTTGAGGAACCCTCCGGCGAGCTTATTGCCGTTGAGAAACGACGGGATACTTCGGTTACCATGCGCAGTAATGAACACGGTATTGTCGATACCGTAATCATAACTGAAGGAGAGAACAGTTCACGGCTCGTCAAGGTACGGACCCGTGACCTGCGTGTTCCCGAAGTCGGCGACAAGTTTGCATCCCGTCATGGCCAGAAAGGTGTCGTCGGGTTGATCGCCCACCAGGAAGATCTGCCCTTCACTGAAAGCGGACTGACTCCCGATCTCGTTATTAACCCCCATGCAATTCCAAGTCGTATGACCGTCGGGCATATGCTTGAAATGATTGGAGGTAAAGTCGGCGCTCTTCAGGGCCGTCGGATTAATGGTACGGCATTCCGCGGAGAAAGTGAAGCTGATATCCGGTCATCACTCAAAGAACTGGGTTTCTCCCACAATGGGCGTGAAATAATGTATGACGGTCTTACCGGCAAACAATTCAAGGCTGATGTATACGTTGGTGTCATCTACTACCAGAAACTCTACCACATGGTATCTTCCAAGATGCACGCACGCTCACGCGGACCGGTACAGGTCCTCACCCGCCAGCCAACGGAAGGAAGGGCCCGTGAAGGTGGTCTCCGATTTGGTGAAATGGAGCGTGATGTTATGATTGGTCACGGTGCAGCAATGGCACTCAAAGAACGCCTGCTCGATGAATCCGATAAGGTCAATGAATATGTCTGCGCACACTGTGGGATGGTTGCGATGCTGGACCGCAAGCGCAACATGACCCGGTGCCTTGCGTGCGGTAACGAGACCGATATCTATTCTGTCGAGATGAGTTACGCTTTCAAACTACTACTGGATGAGATGAAGAGCATGGGAATTGCACCCAGATTGAAACTGCAAGACGTGGTTTAACGGAGGTGTACCATGCCAAGCCCAAAACGAATTGGACGAATTGAATTCGGATTGCTATCCCCAAAAGAAATCCGCGAAATGAGTGTCAGGAAGATTATCTGGGCTGATACCTACGATGATGACGGATTCCCCTACCCCCAGGGTCTGATGGATCTGAATCTCGGTGTTATCGATCCCGGCCTCAGGTGCAAGACCTGTGACCAGAAAGCGAGTGAGTGCCCGGGACATTTCGGGCATATCGAACTGGCAAAACCGGTAATTCATGTCGGCTATACACGCCTTATACGGAAACTGCTGCGTGTCACCTGCCGGGCATGCGGGCGTGTCCTGCTGAGCCCGGATGAAATTGAAAAAGTGGTCGGTACTGAAGATGATCAGACCGGAGATCTGTTGTCAGAAAAGGATGTGAAAAAAGAGCGCATCTGCCCGCACTGCGGTGACCAGCAGCTGAAAATAAACTTCGAGAAACCCACCACGTTTTCAGAAGTGATGATGGAGGAAGGCAAGAAAGTTGAGCACAAACTTACTCCAGCCGACATCCGTGCACGCATGGAAAAGATACCCAATGAAGACCTGATCCCTCTCGGTATCAACCCTGATGTTGCCCGACCTGAGTGGACAATTCTAACCGTGCTTCCCGTCCCACCTGTCACAATGCGACCGTCAATTATTCTTGAAAACGGGCAGCGCTCAGAAGACGATCTCACCCACAAACTCGTGGACATCATCCGTATCAACCAGCGGTTCAAGGAAAACCAGGATGCAGGGGCACCTCAGTTGATCATCGAAGATCTCTGGGAACTTCTGCAATACCACGTCACGACCTACCTCGATAATGAAGTGGCAGGATGTCCACCGGCACGTCATCGCAGTGGAAGACCCTTAAAGACGCTGTCCCAGCGACTGAAAGGTAAGGATGGGCGGTTCCGGGGTTCACTGTCCGGTAAACGTGTGAACTTCTCCTCCCGTACCGTTATTTCCCCTGACCCGAACCTTTCGGTATCCCAGGTCGGTGTTCCGCGTGCGGTTGCAAATGAAATGACCATCCCTGTCCGGGTCACCATCCACAATATTGATGAACTCAGGCAGATTGTGCGCAACGGCCCAATCCGACCGGATGTCAATGCGCCGTGTGGTGCAAACTACGTGCTCCGCCCGGACAACCGGAGGCTCCGGCTTGCGGATGGCAATCTTGACACCGTAGCAGATATGATCGAACCCGGTTATACGGTCGAGCGGCAACTCCGCGATGGGGATGTCGTACTCTTCAACCGTCAGCCATCACTGCACCGGATGAGTATCATGGCACACCGCGTCAAGGTCATGGAAGGTAAGACCTTCCGGCTTAACCCGGCTGTCTGTCCTCCCTATAACGCCGATTTTGACGGGGACGAAATGAACATGCACGTCCCGCAGACCGAAGAGGCACGGGCTGAGGCAACAATTCTCCTCTCAGTACATGAAAACATCCTGTCACCCCGTTTTGGCGGACCGATTATCGGCGGTATCCACGACCATGTTTCAGGTATTTTCATGCTCACGCATGGTGTCCGCTGGTTCACCAAAGAAGAAGCGCTCTACATGCTCCGTTATACAGAAATAGAGCATATGCCACCCCCCGGAAAAGAAGAGGGTGGTATCCTGTACTGGAGCAATAAGCAGGTCTTTTCCATGATCCTGCCCGACCAGCTGAACATGGTCTTCAGGGCAAGTTCATGCCAGAACTGCGATACCTGTAAAAAGGAAATGTGTGAACGCGATGCATACGTGCGGATCATCGATGGTATTCTGGAAGTTGGCACTATCGACAAGAAGGCGATTGGAGCTTTCGATGGCCAGATCGTCAACCGTATCATCCGGCATTACGGTATGCGTCGTGCAGCGGATTTCATCGATGACTTAACAAAACTCTCAATCCGCGCCATCATGTTTGATGGCTTCTCGTTTGGTATCGATGACGAAGACCTGTCTAAAACTGAATATGGCCAGATTGACGAAGTACTCAATAACGTAGCGACTGATGTCACGCGACGTATTAAGATCTACGAAGACGGGCAGCTTGAACCCATGCCCGGGCGTACTGTCGAAGAAACGCTCGAGATGCAGATCATGCAGGTGCTTGGAAAGGCCCGTGACCTGACCGGTCAGATTGCCGGACGTCATCTTGGCCTTGGCAACAGTGCAGTCGTGATGGCCGTATCAGGTGCACGAGGTTCGATGCTGAACCTGACACAGATGGCAGGTTGTATCGGGCAGCAGTCTGTTCGTGGTGAGCGGATTGTCCGTGGGTACGATGACCGGACACTCCCTCACTTCAAGAAAGGTGACCGGGGATCCGATGCCCACGGGTTCATTGCCCACAGTTACAAAGGTGGTCTCAACCCGACAGAGTTCTTCTTCCATGCCATTGGTGGCAGGGAAGGGCTTGTTGACACTGCAGTACGAACGTCGCAGAGCGGGTACCTCCAGCGCAGGATGATCAATGCATTGCAGGATCTCAAGGTCGCGTATGATGGTACCGTGAGGTCAACCGGGGGAAGAATTATCCAGTTCCAGTACGGTGAAGACAGCACTGATCCCACCAAGAGCGCTTTTGGTGACCCGGTCGATGTCAAAGGGATTGTTGAAAGTATCATAAAGGAGGAAGTCTGATGGCTCTTTTAGAAAAGTACGAAAAGAAGATTGAGGCTGCAGATCTCCCCAAAAAGACCAAGGATCAGCTGTTCAAGTTCCTTGACGGAAAATCGATTACCGATACCCAGTTCAAACAAATACTTGAGCGTGTACTCAAGGAATACCTGTCCACGAGGATAGAGGCTTGTGAAGCAGTGGGGGTTATTGCGGCCCAGTCTATTGGTGAACCAGGCACCCAGATGACCATGCGAACATTCCACTATGCCGGTGTCGCTGAAATCAACGTCACTCTTGGACTGCCGCGCCTCATTGAGATCATGGATGCAAGGAAGGAGCCCAGTACTCCGACCATGACTGTCTATCTCGAGCCCGAGTATTGCAGCGATCGTGACCGGGCGCGTGAAGTAAGCTGGCAGATTGAAGCTGCGCCACTCCATGAATTCGGTGATATTACTACGGACATGGAGAACATGCATGTTATCGTTCACCTGAACACGAAAGTCTGTGATAAGCGAAAAATCTCGCCGGTGGAGATTATGGAGACCGCTCCCCGGAAAATGCGCGAACGCCGGCATTACCGTGACTTTGAACATGATATCAACGAAGAAACCGCGACAATCATATTCTCCCCCAAAAACAAGGAGAGTTACCAGAACCTGTTCCAGCTGGCCGAACACGTCAGGAATGTTATCGTACAGGGAATAGATGATATCCTGCGTGTTGTCGTCAGAAAAGAGACCGGAGAGTATATACTTTATACTGAAGGTTCCAACATAAAAGATGTATTTGATGTCGCTGGTGTGGACACCACACGGACACGTACCAACAACATCAGTGAAATCGCGTCAGTACTTGGCATTGAGGCAGCGCGAAATGCTATCATCTATGAAGCGGTTTCGACGCTCAATGAGCAGGGTATCCTTGTCGATGTCCGCCACATCATGCTCGTTTCAGATATGATGTGCATGGAAGGAGAGGTCAAACAGATTGGACGTCACGGTATTGCCGGTGAGAAGGAAAGTGTTCTTTCCCGTGCTGCCTTTGAAGTGACGGTTAACCACCTGCTTGATGCTGCCGTTGCAAACGAAATCGATGAACTTAGCGGTGTCACCGAAAATGTCATTGTCGGCCAGCCAATCCAACTCGGTACTGGCGACGTGAAACTCATCGCAGTCAGACAAGAAAACAATTAGAAAAAACTAAAAAAAACCAGAGGAATTGTACATGGATTTTAATGCTTCACTCAGAAGAGCTATCAAAACAGGAAATGTAATTCTTGGCCAGAATAATACGGAAAAATGCATAAAAGAGGGTAAAGCCCAGATGATCGTCGTTGCGGGCAATTGTCCGGCGACGTTCAAATCCAAACTTTCGGGCTATGAGAATCTTTTCATTCACACCTTTGAGGGTTCAAGCGTGGCACTCGGCAAGGCATGCGGTAAACCGTTTATGGTAAGCACACTTGCTATTGTTACCCCGGGCGAGTCAGACATTCTCTCTCTTAAGAGGGCATGATATGGTTGAAGTTAAACTGACTGAAGACTGTATGCGCCTGATCTCCCAGTTCGAGAGCCTTACCGGTGCGGGAAGCCGCGATTGTGTTGTTGATGAGCGCAATTCCCGTTTGATCTTTGTCATTAATCCCGGCGACATGGGATTAGCCATCGGCAAGAAAGGCGCCTCAATTAAAAAAGCTTCCGAAGTAATGGGAAAGAAGATTGAAGTTGTGGAATACAACAGCGACCCCGAACAGTTTATTAAAAACTGCTTTTTACCAGCACAGGTTACCTCAATTATCTTCGAAGGGGAGCCCGAAGAACAGACGGTTCAGGTTGAAGTCCGTGATGAAGACCGCGGAATTGCGATTGGAAAGGATGGGAAGAACATTTTCAAGGCAAAGAAGCTCTCCCAGCGACAGCACAACATCATCGATGTTCAGATCCTCCAGAAACCAACGGATGAGACTGAAATCGATATGGCTGTCGAGTAATTTTTTCATTTCTTTCACTGTTTTTACAGAATTTAGAATCTGGTTCTTTTTTAAAAAAGGATTGTGCAGTTTGATTTGGGAATAAGCGCTTCATTATAATACAAAAAATAATGCAAGAAAATTATTCGTTCTTATCCTGGCTCAATACCTTTCAATTGAAAAACAAGAACGGGCCTGGGGGGATTCGAACCCCCGACATCCGGGTTAGAAGCCCGGCGCTATGTCCGAGCTAAGCCACAAGCCCACGTGACGTCAATAACATTCGCGTTCCGGGATAATTAATATGATTCATAGGAAGGATTGTATCCGGGAAAATGTCAACATTTTATTATTCGCGTCCGGTTGGCAGATCACTATTTTGATGCAGGGTAAGATGTGGCATATAATTTTTGTAGCAATGTATTCCCATATTTTACCCTCACAATTTACATTCGGTAATAAAAAAATTCAAATAGTAATTTTTCAATATAATTGCCATGAGGTAGGTTAAACCATGAAAGGTGCTTTGGTGTTTTTGGTAGTCTTCGTTGTGTTCGTTGTGATTACTCTTTTCGTTCCCAGTTTGCCCCCGGGAAGTCAACTCTATTATTCAGTGGGGGGCGTCAATGTCAACTACGCGATAGTGGGGATAACAGTCCCAAGACTGGTACCTGCTGTTTTTAATGGTGTTATCTATGGAGTCATAGCGTATCTGATTTATGAAGTATACTGTTGGATAACTGAGAAAAATAAAAAGTCGCAAAAGGCCTGAAATTCACTTTTTTATCTGTTTTGCGTTGAGCTACGCTTATCATGTGATTTTTTTATTTGAAAAATGACGGGAATAAAAAACAATGTGGATNTGTCTGCAGTCATCTGTGAATTATTTTAAAAAAGTTAAATCCTGAAAGTAGTTCTGGTTAACCCGCATGATAGCATGAGGATTTTAGCACCTCAACAGTAGTCGGGGAGGTAATTCCTTTATGGAACACTTGTTTCACCACTGATGATGCACAGTACTTTATCTGGACGCGGGCAGACATACGCTCCCGCTCCTCATAATGTGATCCCTGGGAAAATTCTACCATCCGTTTCATCGTGATGGAGGTGGAGAGCACATAGGCGCAGATCCCGGGGTCTCCCGGGCTCAGGTCCGCGAGATCGACAGATGTCAGGAAAATATGTGTTTCAGGACCCGGTTCAACTTCGGCGATAGTTACAATATTATGCGTGCTCTGTAGTTCAATCGTACGGGGTCTTCCCGCTTTAAGATCCTTGATAATATCAGGTGAGATTCCGGTTAACGCGGCGCATTTCATTTTGCATCACCCATACATTGGCAGATCTTTTTTCGGCGATTGCTCAGCAGACTGCTGGACTTCTTCTGCGAGTTTGCCCATACTCTGTTCAATTTCCACTGCCTGATCTATCAACGGCTGGACATCGAGCCCGAGATTGTACATTTTATTGAGTACTTCTATTGTGGCTGCAGATGAACGTGGATCCGGGGCATTGACAGTTTCGCCCAGAAGTCCGTATCCAGGGATACCACGGATCTTACATTCCGTGAGAATGCTGGATGCAATACCCGAAATGCTACCAATAGGAAGAATTTGGGTGATGTCCTGGATCCTTGGTAGTGCCTCAAGGGTTGTCGCAACACCAAATACCCGCTTTTCCGGTTCATTCGTGATGATACCTGCTATTGTCAGCACTTCTTTTGGCTTGAATAGTGCGAGCCAGTCAAGGAGACCGTTTGCGATCTCGTAACAGATCATCGGGTGAATAGGAATATCTGCGACAATTGCCGCGACATCATTTTTCAGGTAAATTCGGACAGGATCATTAATCACACCTTTGTTCATCATTGCGAGCGGAGGGAAAAACTTAGATGTCATCGTGCCGATGAGTTCGAATTCGAGCTGTTCAACCATGTATTGGAGTGCGATGGTTCCAACGAGCCCGCTTCCAGGAAAACCCATCAGGACTGCAGCGTCTTTATCCGGAAGCTGTTTTGAAAATATTTTTAAATCATTGGGTGATTCGCCAGTCATTAAATTAACATACACCCTCTACATAAAAAAGTAGTATGCAAGAGTACCCTGTCAAACGCGGGATGACAAAAGATATTGATGCGCGGATTGTTACCGAACTGAAGAATTGTTTCGGCGTTGACCCAGTAAAAACTGAAAAAGGCTACCGGATTTCATGGGGTGCGCTCAAACGTCTCGATGCTTATGAAGGCAAGGATAAAAAATCGGTCATCATCGATACAGAATCAGATATCAGTGCCAGCGATGACGTAATACTCGACACCAATAAAAGGTTCCGGAAATATCTTGACGCAGTCACCGGTTTTTCCACAAAGGAACGGGTAAAGCGGGCAAAAAGCGTCACTGAGTAACTGATCATCATAGTGATCACAATCACACTCTGTCATGATTGTGGGAAAGCGGAAAATTCTTTAAAAATTCTTCTTTTTACCTTCTTATCAATTGGAAAAATTGAATTATTTATGTTTTCGCAGGACAAACAACAGCAGACCTGATAATGCTGCAATTGCCAGATACGGGCTAAGAGACGATGAATACGTGCCGGTTTTTTCAGGAACCGTTTTCATTGTCACGGGGGGAACTGTTTTTGGCAGGGTTGTGGTTAAGGGGACTTGCGTAGAGCTTGTAGCAGTAACTACGGTTGTAGAAGTGAAAATTTCTCCTGGAGTGATCTCCGGCTCGCCAGTGAGGTCAAATCCGTAAAGAGCTACCTGATCAGCGACAGCGATATGGCTGCCATCCCCGCTTACCGCAACCGATCGCGGCTGGATTGTGGTGGGAGTCATGGTTTTTGCAACCAGTCTCCCATTTTTATTCAGGATATACAGGTTCTTGTCAAGAGTTCCTGCAGCAATTACCGTGCCATCACGCGAAACCCCTACGCCATTGATCCACGAACCTGTCGGATACTTCCATTGTTCCTGGCCAAGCTTGTCAAGGACCAATACACTTCCATCCTGGCTTCCCAGCACGATTGTAGAGCAGTCAGATGAGCAGGCCATGTCGGTGATAGCAGTTTGGAAAACATCTTTTCTCCAGTTAAGAATGCCACTACTGGTGTGGGATGATACCCGGATATCTCCTGATGTAATTATGGTGGAACTATCAGAAGAGATTTCGATGAATGATTCAAGACCTCCTGATGTATTATCTCTCCAAATCCGTTCCAGTCGGGGTGGATCAAAAATAGGAGGTGTAAGATAGTCAAGGCCTTTTTCAGTAGTGATAACAATGAACGATCCAGAAGGAGCGATAGCGATTTGTTTAACAAGATCGGTTTCTATCTGACCCATACTTGCATCTTTTGTTCTCCATGCAAAGAGGTTCCCCGTATCGTCAGCGCCTGCAATTAACGCACCGTCGTTTGAGGTAGCAACTGCAAGGACTGGAGTATTCGTGCCCACGACCCATAACTCTGTGCCATTTTTATCAATCCGGTGAATATCCCTTCCGATAGCTGAAACAAAATAGTTGCCATCAGCACTCATGGCAGCAATTCTTCCTGAATATCCCCACCACTTTTTATCCCCTTCCCACGAGCGGGCAAATATCTGGGCGCCCCCGGCAGACACTGTTATACTATCGTTTGAAAACATAACACCGGAAAATGGGGTGTCTGCAGGAGTGCGTTCTTCCCAGGTCTTTACAAGACCGGCTGCATTTACTGCACCGGCAAAGCTCATAACGAGGAGTAATCCTGAGATTATCAGATAAATACGGAATCGGGTAATCATGGTATTTTCCTGAGAACAGAATGATATCCTTCGGTTTATCTTGTTTGTGGATACTTTTCATCAGCACTTCTATACGAGATTTCTTTCATAAAAAATCAGGAGAAAGAATTCACGGTGTCATAAGCTGGGTATATTACCGAACTGGAAAATAAAAAAAGGTGTATGAATACCCCAGCGGTTTTCATTCAATGACAATTGCCGGTTTAAATGGCAATGCTGTTGCAGATTTTAAGTGTTCACTTGATTCAGCTGACGTTACATGAACCTGTACACCAAACTCTTTTTCAAGGAACTCTTTAGCCTCTTCAAAGATATTCATTTCATCGATGGATTCTCTTGTCAGGGGTTCGATAACATAGGGTGGCAGACGGTGTATAAGTGTGGTGCATTGCTTTGCTGCGTCAGTCGCTGCTTTGCCCCGTTTTCGCATCGTTTCATCCTTCATGATCTCCCTGATGACCGTATTTTTATCCTGTGCCCTTGCAATCAGGAGAAAAATCTCATACTTCCATGCAGGTGCAATGGATATGGTGATGGATTTTGGGGTTATCTGGATAAGTTTCATGATAGATTCGATATCTTCTACTGTCCGGGTGAGGAGCTCTTCTGCCAGTTCAATCCTGGTATTAACGAGTTTTTTATCCGCGACCGGCCATGAAGCAAACGAAACGAGCCCTTCGCCGGCAAGCTGCTTCCAGAGATGTTCTCCCGTGAACGGAATAAACGGGGCAAGGAGCCGGACCCACACCGAACCGAGCGTATGCAACTCCCGGCTTCCATCGCTGTTTTCCGGGAGACGACGACGGTACCATTTGAGATCCGTCTCAATACCGAAATACGCCTCCTGCAACGCCTGGCGTGTCTGGAAGTTTGTGAGTGCAGTAGTGGTCCTTTCGATGTGGGATTGCAGCCGGCTAATCAACCACCGATCGATATCATGTGGCTCACCTTTTGCATCTTTTATTTCAGAAACGGTATTGTAAAATCGTTCGATCTGCTTTTTTGTTGATATAACGAGCTCATTTCTCCAGTCAAAGTCCTGCCATGGTTCGGCGCTGCCCATGAGGAACATGCGCACCGTATCAGCACCGAAGTCATTTACAGCATCTTCAAGCAGGAACACATTTCCCTTCGAAGACGACATCTTCGCGCCATTGAGGAGGCCCATACCAAATACGACCATCCCCTGAGGGAGTTTGTCTTTTGGGAAGATAGTAACATGGTGGAAAAGCTGGAATGTCAGGTGGTTGGAGATCAGATCTTTTGCAGAGAAGCGGTAGTCGTACGGGTACCAGTAGAGGAACTCTTTTCGCATCCCATCAAGCTTCTTCTTTTCAGGAAGATCCGGGGACTCTTTTCCAAGGAAAATATAATCAAAAACTTCCGGCGTGAGGAGTTTTGCATCAATCTCCCGGATTTTATGAGCGATGGTGTAATATGCCATGTAAATGGTTGAATCCGAGAGAGGTTCGATCAGCTGGGTTGTATCCCACGGGAACCGTGTGCCAAGTCCGACACGCCTGGTGCAGGCCCAGTCTTTGAGCCAGTCCACGGTACGGTCAAATTCAAGCCGCACTTCAGGTGGCACTAATGACATGTCCAGAATCTGATCGCTGACCTGTTTTTTCCACGCAGGATCGCTGTATTTCAAGAACCACTGGTCATGCAGGATTTTGACTTTAACCTTATTGCCACAGCGACAGATGACAGGACGGGTGTCAAACTCGTACATAATTTTCGAGTCATACTTCTCGATCATAAGTGCGGCAACGTCATCACGTGCAACGCGTACGGGTTTTCCGCCATATCTGTCAAAAACCTTCCCCCTGGAGAACTCTGCAGAGTAGATCTCCTGGGTGAGAGTGTCCATACGGCTGTCCATCTGGTGGGTGATACCCGCCTTCTCAACTGCTTCCTGTGCAGGAATTTCACCGTATCCTTCGACTTTGATTAAGGGAATAGGTTTTAGTTGGGTATATTTTCCCGCATGCTGGAGGTCGCGGAGTGCAATATAGTCAAATGGTGCATGAGCGGGGACACTCATAACAAGTCCGGTCGCCATGTCAGGATCAACAAAGTCTGCCGGGAGGATCGGGACCGTTCCACAGAGAGAGTGGCTTACGGTTTTATCGATAAGATCTTTTCCGGCAATCTCTTCTTGAATTTTTACTGTATGATCCTGCAATGCAATTTTTTCGGCAGCTTCCTGAGAGATGATCCATGCCTTGCCATCCACCAGTGCCCTGACATAGGTTACATTCGGGTTTGCCCAGAGGTTGGTGACCCCGTAAATAGTCTCCGGTCGGAGCGTTGCGGTCGGGATAAAAGCATCGGCAAACCGGAACATCACAAGGGTAAACCTGATAACTTCCGCTTTATCCCCTTCCAGTAAGTCATGATCGCCAACAGGATTGTCATCAACGGTGCAGTAACGGACCGGGTGGGCTCCTTTGATTACATGCCCGGCATCATAGAGATGCTTCCATTGCCACTCTATGAACTTGCTGTATGTCGGATCAACCGTCGTAAATCTCCTGCGCCAGTCGATTGACATCCCACAGGCAGTCATCACCCGCTGGTATTCACTTGCAAAATGGCGAACAATGGTCAGGGGGTCTGTAAATTCATCAAGGACGTTCTGCGGGACTTTGTAGAGATCACGGTACAGGTGAATGGTCTTTGGATCATTGTTTGCGATTCGTTTCGAAATGCCAATCACGGGCGCTCCCGTAACATGAAACGCCATAGGGTAAAGTACCTGTTTACCCCGCATTCGCCAGAACCGTGCAACAACATCAGGGACGATATAGGTTCTGCCATGACCGACATGCATTGCGCCACTTGGATACGGGTATGCAACGGTCAGGTAAAATTTTTCAAGGGAAGACGGGTTTGACTCAAAGGCATGTGTCCACTGCTCTTGTGCCTCGTCTTCAAATTTGCGCAGATCAAATTCATTCAAATATTTTCACCTTCGTCTTTTTTTTTTAAAAATAACATTTTCCGGGTTATACCGGCCTGAGCCTGATTATTTCTCCATTCTGGTAGCGCCGGATCATCTCCTGTGCTATGCTTGAATTCTTCGCCAGATGGATCTCTCCTGACTCGTTGACGGTTGCCGTGAAGAGGTATTCCTTGCCGGCAAAAACATCCACAATCTTGCCACTCTGGTCCGAAGCGACAATGGTAAGCTGTTTTTTATCTGTCTGGATCTTTATCCCGCCACCAAGGTTAAATTCTCCCTCGCTTTTTTGTGGCTGCGACTGCTGCCGTTCAAAGTCAGACCGTGGCTTGATATCAATCCCGATTCCGATTTTATTCACAATCGCAGAGACATTCTTACCGCCCTTGCCGATTGCTGCCGGGACATCCAAGTCATCGATATAGACGATGGCTTTTGTATCGCTGATCATCTGGACGTTGACAAAGCCTTCCGTATAGCGTCCGATCTCGCGCTGGATCTCTTTTTCCATGAGTTTCCAACCAGGACGTTCTTCGGTTTCTTTCTTTTGTCCCACATCCGGCGAGGCAACCGGAGCACGGACATTGCCAAATGAAGCAACCGAGACCCCCACATTCTGTACCTGGGGTAACTGGGGAGATACTACAGAAGGAGATGTTCTTGATGAACCTGTTACCGCGGTCATAGGCATCACGATAGTCTCACCATCATACCGGAATACATCGATAACCAGTTCGCCTGTTTCGTGATCGGTTATGATTGTTACCGGGCGGAGGTGCATCTCGTTTGCCATTCCTTCGGGCACCTTGATGGTGAAACCCACATCATAGATTTTGGTGATCACACCTTCTTTGACAAAGATGATCGTGTTGACAATCTGTGAGATGACCGAGAAGTCCACACGGTCGGAAAACCGCTGGATTGCATCCTGTACACCATTAGCGTGAATGACTCCAACCATGCCAAGACCGGCCAGCCTCATATCGGCAAAAACATTGAAATCCTCATTTTTACGTAATTCATCAAAAATTACATAGTCCGGCCTGACGAGCAACAGGACATCTGCGGTGTTGGCCATGCTGCCGTCAAGCATCGTATATTGAGTAATCTGGTCCGGCACCTGCAGTTCGCGTGGTGCCTCCATGGTCTTGACCACATATCCACTGTCAGAAAGGTAGGTTGCGATGCTTTGTGCAAGCGTGGTTTTTCCCGATCCGGGAGATCCAACAACGATCATCCCCCGCTTATCGCTTGTAATCCTTTTAGTGATGAGGTCTGCCTTTGTATAGTCTTTCAGTGTTATGTCAACGATCGGGCGGACTGCAGTAATTTCCATGCCGTCAGAGAATGGTCGGCGTGCAATCGCAATCCGCATCGAACCAATCTGGACAACGGTGATCCCTCTCTTCTCAACTTCGATAAACCCGTCAGGATCACGCTTCGCCCGTTCGAGGATTTCCTGTGCAAGGGCACGGAGCTCGTACTCGCTGGTCGGCTGTTCGCGGATCTTTACGAGCTTCATGTCATTGATCGTACCTTTCTTTGCAGCAGGGCAGACCCGTTCTTTTAAGTATACTGCTATCGTGTGCTCATCAAAGAACTGGTCGATACCGAGGGGAACGAAATCGCTCACCTGTGGTTTTAAGTAGATTACATCCAGTCCTTTTGCCCGCGCTACTTCCGCCTGCACAAAATCACTGGTAATGAATCGTGCAGAATTCTCAATCGCGATGTTTCGTATCATCGCGTCGATCTCACCGCCGCTTGCAAGCTTGACCTGTTCAAGCGACGGCCGGATACCGGAGAATTTGAGCTCTATCGTTTTTTCTTCTGCCATTTTGCTGAGCTGTTGAAGTTCGTTCAAACCCGAAAACCCTATTTCACGCCCATTGTTTGCCTGGGCTTCCAGTTCTGCAATAACTGCTTCGGGAACGATTATTGTTGCACCCTTGTATTCACCGGCTTTAATCATTGAGGTTATGCGCCCGTCGATTAGGACGCTTGTATCTGGAACCAATATCATAAAATTATTCCTCTCGTATCGTGTGCTATGGTATGTTCTTTTTATGCTATACTATTCTCTTTGAATGTGTCAAAGGAGTCATACGAGCGCTCGTACGCTCCAGCACCAGTAAGAGCATTGTTGCGAGCTGCTCCTGCCGGTTATCCTGTTCAACGACCGTAAAGATCGTTGATACGATAGATATTACCCCGCAGGGTTAATAAGGGGTTCGAAGAGTAAGGGGAAGAGTATTGATGAAGGTATCCTCTATCAATATTCCCGATAAAAAATTCCCAAAAACAAAATGTTTACCGAGTGGAACTTCGGCTCAAAAGGTAATGGTTACTTACCGGCGGGTCGCACTATCCAGGCCCTGCATTTTTCTCCCGCAGATCGGGCATTGGTACACTGCATTTCCGCGACCATCCGCCCATACCCTGGTCATCGTTGCCATATCATGATTGTTATCACAGGTTGGTATTTGGAATTCAGCCATATTCTCGTTTCCTACCTGAAAATTAATTGTATTGATAATGATTTTATTGTTTTGGAACCTGATACCGGTTGTTCCTGCCATCCCTTGTTCCTTTTTTTAATTTCCTGATCCTGTGCGATGATCCTTTCTCTGTGCACACTGTTCAGATTACGGGCAAGCAAACTCCAGAGAGTGAGTTGAACCGGTTTTTAAGAATGAACAACATGAATATCCACAGAATCTGGTAAAAGATAATCGAATTTTTTCACGTTCTTCTTTTTTGTCGTATGAATGCAATTACAGCGACGGGGATCAGGGACAAAATCCATGGGAAGCCGGATTTTTGTGTTGTTGCCGGACTTGGGGGCATTACTGTTTGTTCGGTTCCTGACGGGAATGTAACCATGAGCGTGTGGGTTGTTGACGGTATAAGTGTTTTATTTGGTGATATGGTAGACGGGATTATCGTTGTTCCGGACGTTCCTGTTGGGGTAGGCTGGCTAAATTGAGATCCGGAAAAACCATACACATTGGTCCCGTCAACTGCGACAATACGGGAACCATCCCCGCTTATCCCTACTGAACGGGATTTTAACATTCCGATTGCCTGAAACGTCCCGAGTAGTTTCCCCTTCCGGTCAAAAACGTACAGGTTTTTGTCCATACTTCCGGCAACGATTACCGACCCATTATCTGAAACCCCGACACTTGTTACCCAGTTACCGGCTTGTGCTGTCCAGAGAACGTTACTGTTACTATCAAGAACAGTTATGGTATTATCATCCTGACCGGCTACAATAATCGAACCATCACGGGAAAATGCGAGGGAAAGGACACTTCCTCCCTGGATGTGCTTTTCCCATATCCTCTTACCACTCCCGTGGTGGAACCATATCCAGTTACCACTGGCAGTAACGATATGAGTCCCATCTGCAGACATTTCAACGAGATCAGGACTTACCTCATCATCAGTCCAGAAAGGTACGTAACTCAGGTTGAAACTGCGGAGTGTATTTCCGGTTGTGACCACAATCTGGTCCTTTGCCGGAGATATCCTGAGGTGCTTAATCCTGCTTGTGGTATTCGATCCAAGACCTGCACCCGAATTATACCAGGATTTTACATCAGTTCCGCTACCGGCAGCGATAATCAGGCCATCGGGTGTTATTGATATATCCGCTACGGCTCCTGAAAATGTCTGGTCCCATAAACTCGCACCGTTTGAATCAAACAATCTTACAAATGTTCCCCGGGATGTGAGGATATATTTTCCATCACGGTCAATTTCAACCAGTTCACCATCCCAACCGGCCCACAATTTCTTTCCGTCACGTGAGATTCCAACCAACTGGTCTCCACCAGCGACGATCAGAGATCCCTCTGCTGATATGCTGACAGTCCTCAGCTCGAGACCCGGCGATGTATTTACAATCCATAACGGTTCGACAGCCTGTGCAACTGTAATGGAAATAAAGGTCAGAAGTAAAATGCCCAAAATTAAGGAAAATGCACTGGATTTCAAAATTGTTCAACGATATATTGTCACCGGAACTAAAAGATAAACATTTCTCCCTTTTAACAATTTCAAAAAATGCAAAAGAATCAACTACCCATACCTTTCAAATATGTTGGTATTCTTCTCTTCCATGATGAGCATAGTCCCGGTTAACGGCCATTACAGGAATTACTCGTATGAATGTGATAGTTGATCGATCGGCATGCGTGAGCTGCGGTGCCTGCTGGAATACCTGCCCTGAATTATTTGACCAGAACCCGTGTGATCAATTCTCACAGGTTGTAGAGCAGTACCGTTTCAGTTGCGACCGTGCAGAGGGAATAGTGCCGGATGATCTTCTTTCCTGTGCTTGTGAAGCAGCAAATCTCTGTCCTGTGCACATCATTCAGCTGGTATGATATATTTCTGGATTTTGCACCACAGTATCCTGCTTATAACAAAAAAGGAAAAAAAATCCAAAAAGAAAAAAGAAAAAAAATTATCAGTTTCCTTTCTTCCCGTAGACTTTTTCCGGGTCAAACATCTTTTTTCCCACCACATCGCCATCAAGTGTCCGGTAAAAACATGATAAGTAACCGGTGTGGCATGCAGCACCCGTCTGCTCCACCAGATAAATCAGGCAGTCCTCATCGCAGTCAGTGAAAATGTTCAGGACTTTCTGGAAGTGTCCGCTCTCTTCTCCTTTCTTCCAGAGTTTTTTTCTGCTGCGGCTGTAGTAATGGGCAAATCCCGTCTCTCTGGTAAGACGGACAGCCTCATCATTTGCATATGCCATCATCAGTACTTCACGGCTTTTTGCATCCTGTACAATAACCGGAATCAGCCCGTCTGCAAATTTTAAATTGAGCATGTTAAATTCCTCCTGCAATAACTTTCATGAGTGCAAAGAGCAGGTCACCAAATACCAAAGCCGTTACCAGACCGGCGGTAATCGGGATAATAAATGGTACTGCATACGATATCCATACCGTGCCAGCACTCCTGTACATCGCCAGTTCCTTCTGGTATTTTTCGGGATGTTCCCGCAAATCCTTTGTATACACCCTGCCTTCATTGGCATACATACGCCTGACAGAATCCCAGAATCCAATAAACCGCCGGTTGATTGTTCCTTTCCGTTCTTCGATATCCTCCATCACAAAACCCCATTCATCGCGAATTCTTTCACCACTGACGGGAAAACCAAAGAACATGTACATCAGGGGGGCACGATTTCCCCGGAGACAATTCATGAAAAAAATGCCGATCGGGGCAACAAGATTCAGCAGCAGGGCATTAATCAGAACAGAAAATGACAGTAACCCCAGAGGAGGCATACCAAAGAGTGGTGTGAACGGGAACGTGGGAATACAGAATGAAATAAAAATGAGTGCCCATGCATCTGCACCACCAAAAAGATGCATTCGTGCAAAGAGGTAAAAAATACCGCAAAAAACCGATAGGAGGAATATTACGAGAGCCGGAGATCCCCACCCTCCTGGACTGAAATACATAATCAATGACGTAATTGAAAAAATTACGATGATCAGGACAAAATACCAGCGGTTAATAAAATCCGATATATCAGCCTTCTTTTTCCGCTGCTTAGAAGACGTGTTCTCATTAGGTTCACCTTTGTATTCCTTATAAGTGACATAGGACAAAACCCCGGCATACATTCCGTACCAGGGAACAAGCTGGATGTTAACTGATGGTGCCAAAACAAACCACGAGAGAGCCGGAAGAACCAGGACCAGCGCGAAATAGTAAAATACCGATGAGTTTTGATAATACCATGTCAGGCCCGGGGAATCTGTTCTTCCGCGACTATCGAGATAATCGGCATACAAAAAACACACGACAATGGAAAGATACCCGGTTACAAGGCTTAGATTGGCTGTTGTCTGCCACAGGAGGTATTCAACACAGATAATTCCGACACCCATCATCGGCAGCCAATACACGAACGGGACCCGGCGATCCCTTATATCAAGATATGAGGCATAGGTCAACGTGACAAGGACTGCAACGGCCGATATTACCAGAGGATAAAGAATTTCCATAAATCTGATATACCATTTTTTTTCAGAGCACTTATGTATAGTGATAAACTATCTTTACACAGAACAAAAAAAGTGATTCCGCAAATGTAAAATATAGCTGTTGCGAATAACTCCATAAATGTATTTTTGGAAAATGGATCAGGCAATCCAATCCCAATGTGTAATACCTTACGAGATGAGTTTTGATGAAAATCGATGATCTGATAAAAAATATTCACAAGGGCTCAAAACATCTGGGAACCTTTACACTCCATGAACTGTTCCAGTTTGCCTCATCACGGAGTTATAATGGGATTGCCGTGGCAAAAGAAGAAGATCGTGAATACTATGTCGCATTCCTGGCCGGTGAACTGGAAGGCGCAATTTACATGGATAAAAACGGAACGGTATATGGTGACGCTGCGGGAAAGATGATATCCGGGCACGAAAAATTTGATTTCTATGAAATAACACCCGATATTGTTGAGACTCTTGTAATGCGGTGCCGTGTTTATGAAAAGTCGCATTTAAAAAGGAGTGTCCCGAACGTAATTCACGATTTACTGGAAAATATTTTCAAGGGTTCTAAGTACGTGGGAATTTTCATGCTGCATGAGCTTTTCCAGTACACCTCATTAAGGAGAACCAACGGAATAGCAGTGGCAAAAGAGGGCAACCACGAAAATTATCTTGCATTTATCGATGGTGAAGCAGAAGGAGCTATCTATATTGATGAGAACGGGTCCCTGTACAGTGACAAGGCAGTGATGATGATAAAAGGTCATGAAAAATTCGAGTTATATGATGTAAAACCCGATGTTGTCGATGCGGTTGTCATGGGTTCACGAATTTTTGAAAAGACACACCTCAGAAAAAGTGCACCATCAGTAATTCAGGAAATTGGCAAAAAATATGAAGGTATAGGGGTACTCAAACTCACCATCCTGAAAGATAATATCCCTCAAAATGGAGTCAGTGTATCTATCCGAAGCCAGGGTAAGATCCTGGGTTCTGACATTACAACAGATGAAGGAGATGTCAGTTTCAAACTCATGCATGGGAAATATGAATGTATTATCAAGGACCGTGCCCAGACGCTCACCACATTTTTTATAAAATTTGATGACTCAACTTCAAAAATCACGTTGGATCTTAACGTGAAAACTCTCCTCGAAATTTAAGGATATCCTCAACTGTCTTTTTTATNGTTGTAAGCGGAATCTGCGTCTCTATATAGAGTCGAAATCCTTTAATCGGATAAGTGCTGAGCTTTCCTCCATGAAGATCGGACGTGAAGACTTCGAAGCATTCATGAAGGGAGAGAAAAATATCACGCCCTATATTGAAATTGATCCTGAGGCTGGTTCGTACTCAGTATTTGGTGTAAAAACAGCAAGTAACCCCAACTATCTCATAAAAGCGATCTTCGAAATGTATGAGGCAAATCTTGGAAAAAAACTTGCCGTAGAGGCCGTCTGTAACCTTTTTCACTCGGTTGGAATGGGATCTGTCGGGCTCAATAATTTTTTAAAAAAGTCCGGCATGGATCTTAAACCGGCCGAATTTCTTATGCTTGTATTCAAGCTCCAGCACCAGCAGGGTTGGGGTGCCCCGTTTGAACTTGTTGAATCCGGCGATAAAAGAATTGTCCTTCGTACAAAGCACACCTTCGAATCTGAAGTATTACATGACTGGAAGATGCCTGTCTGCGGAATCCATCGGGGTTGGATTGAAGGTGTCCTGATTGCAGTTACGGGTAAAAACTGGTTCTGCATCGAAAAAATGTGCCATGCTCAAGGTGATGACTGCTGTGAATTTGTTGCCGACCAGAGAGAGTCCAGCTGGAAGTGGAAGGCAGAGGCAATCGTCAGGGGCGATTCTGCCATCACCGAATATATCGATCATAAACCATTGGCCGGTACAATCCGGTTGATTGATGACCCTGTTGTAATGGTGCCTCGTTTTATATTTACTTCAATGGCGAACTCATTAAAAAAGACCATGGGCGAGTTGCCTGCTGGCGGAGTTAATTATCGTGCCTACATGGACATGGGTAAGGAAAATGTCGAGCATTACAAGAAAATGGGTATAACAAAGCCAAATATCCTCTCTGATATGGCATTTGCTTTCTACTCCCAGATGGGCTGGTTCAGGATCATAAAGATGGAATGGGATGAAGAAAAAAAAGAAAAAACCATCACCCTCGAACATACTGCAGAGTCAGAATCATTTGGGAATACGGGTAAAAATGTGTGCTATTGTACTGCCGGTCTCCTGGCCGGTATTGTAGAAGGAGCCTTCGGTATAAAAGTGCAGGGCCGGGAAATCAAGTGTCGGTCAAAGGGTGACGAACACTGCGTCTTTACCATAACCAACAAACCAGTATAATTTTTTTTAACTTTTCTCAAATCTCCTGGCTCTGGGGAAATAATTGAAAAATTGTTCTGACGCTTTTTTCATGCTAAAGTAATTGTCATATTCCTCACTGTGGGGGCATGCTGAAAAAACTGCGATAGCTCCTCAGAGATGGGTGACGAGAATTCCATTTAGAGATGGGAGAGATTGAGAGGGGGGCACCCTCACAGACTCCTCAATATGAAAATTAAATATGGGAGGTAATTTTAACCATTGTTTTCAACATTTTTCAGATATGCAGGAAGCATCGTCCAGGCCTAAAGACCGCGATAATCTTGAAATTGCAAATAAAAAAGGGGGATTTGATTAATTCCAGGATATTTCTATGACTTCTTGGTAAAGAGGGCTTTTGTGAATCTTTCAATGAACCCTTCTTTTGCTGCACCCTCACCGTTATCTTTATAGACAACACCGATAAGGTCAGAAGCAATACGGCGTATCGCTTTTGAAGCAGGGGATGTCGGAAATTTGATTACCAGAGGAGTTCTTGCAGAAGCTGCCCGGCGTACATTGGGGTCTTCGGGAATAATACCAATAACTTTTACACCAAGTACTTTCTCCATCTTTTTTATCATCGTTTCATGATCGGCCTGATCGACACGGTTGATAATTGAACCAAGAACATGCCCTCCAACAAGTTCTGTCAGTATCCTTGTTTTGAGGGCGTCAACGATGGATGATAGTTCGGGGTTTACAACCAGGATCACCTCATCGGCAACAGCAAGGGGAACGATCCCATCTTTGCTGATCCCTGCCGGGGCGTCTATCAATAAATAATCGCAACGCTTGACAATTTCTGACATAACATCGCGTATCTTTTCCGGATCTGCCTGCTGGAATCCCTGGAGAGAGATACCCGCAGGAATAACCTTTAAACCTGCAGGACATTCGTAAATTGCATCATTGATATTGCCCTTTCCAGCAAGAATTTCATGAAGGGTAACCGGTGCGTCCTGCAGGCCAAGAAGAAGGCCTACATTTGCCATACCAATATCTGCATCCATCAGGAATGTCTCTTTACCGAGTTGGGCAAGCATGGTTCCGAGATTAACTGAAACTGTTGTTTTTCCAGTACCACCTTTTCCGGAAGCAATTGTGTAAACCTTAACCATGAAACACCCTGTTGTGTGATTATTTCTATTTGATTTATATAAGATTACCCAATTTTTTCTCCCACTCTAATTTTATTCCCTAAAGAAAATTGTATATTATTAATTACATCCCGTAATTTATACATCTCGTGATTTATTTATCTCCACTATCATTTTCATTTTTCCCCTCACAGATACGCCATTGGGAAGAACTCTCGCGCTACTCTTTAAGGTGCTCAAGATTAAGCTGTTTAATAATATCTTTGCATTCGATACGGATTTTATTGGTGATGGTTTCCAGGTCCATTGTTTCAAAAGGATCGGTATCCAGGTCAAAGTTGCTGACTGACTCGAGACCCATTGCTTCAAAAGTTTCGATATCTTTGTCAAAATCTTGGGAATTTATCTCCGCTAATGAGGATTTCTCCTCTTGAGAAATCTCCTTTTTTTCCTCACTTTGAGAATACCCTTTTAAATGTGGCGAGACAGGAACAGAATGTTTAGGGGGAGTTTTGGCAGGATGGATGTGACCGCCCTTTTTTGAAGGTTCTTTTGTATAGTGGCCCTCAGCTGTGACTGGCCGACTTGCAGTAGTGCTCTCAGAAATAGAAGGGATCATGTTATTTTTTACTGCTGCATCCTCTTCTTGTTTTATAAGATGCACCGGGGGCTTCTTTATGCTTTGAGGCTGGGTTGAAGATATAGGTTGAGGATTTTCTGGTTTTCCGACATATAAGATCCGGTAGGATTTGTTGAATTCGAGTGATAGTTCGATCTGTGCTGCATCAAGTGTTGATAATGCAACATCCACTGTTTCTTCAACGATTTTCAGTAATTCATCCCATGCACCATCTCCAATGAAATTCTTGTACTCTGCAAGGATACGTTTACCGGATTTAAAAACGACAATTCCGTTCTCTCTCCCAAAAGAAATAGTACATATTCCACTGAATCGAGTCTGCTGGAGCTCTTCAAAAAGCCCTCCAAACTTCGTTTTCTTTTTTATTTCACGGAATGTACCCCTCGGGAGTTGCATTATGTTCTATTGTAATGATTTCATACTATATACTTTCCTTTAAACACGGTCTTTTGTCATTCCTATAGATGAAAAATTTTAATGTTTTATCCCCTTTCAGGAAACATCAGTCTTTGCGATAAGTCATGGCTATATAAAAACTGATGAATAGTTGGTGTCTGTTTTATCCTCAAAAAATTCATTTTCCCCATGGAAAAAGACCAACCTTTTAATAGGAAAAAAACAAGAGAGAATCAATTATACGGGGAGTTAGGAAATGTTGAAGCCATTATTGGAGGAATTTTTAAAACTGGAAGGGGTATCAGCTGCGGTTGTAGTGGGAAGGGATGGTTTTGTTATAGAAAGTGCCGTTTCCGGCAAAGTTGATATCGAAGCGCTTGGTGCCATGGCTTCAACCGGTCTTGGGACATCAGAAGCGATGGGAAATACTCTTGGAAAAGGCGAACTTTCCCAGATGCTTGTCGAGCTGGAAAAAGGCCCAATTATCCTGTCACCCCTTTCTGCAGATGAACTGATCGCCATTGTTGCAGATACGACGGCAAACATCGGAAGGATCAGGTACGAATTAAAGAAGAATAAGGACCGGCTCATTGCCGCCCTCTGATCTCAACCACTCAATTTTATGAAATTACCCGCAGGAACAATCGTTGATACGATAACCAATCCTCAAAAAGAGGAATTACTCCCGTACCTGGAAACGTTCCAGGGATTAGTCGAGATCGAAACTGAATATGGTCATGGATTTATCCTTAACAAGAACGGGAATCTGGCTGGAGCGTATTTTAAAAAAAATAATTATGGGATCTTTCGAGGTAAACCAGCACTATTGCACATGGCAATAGAAACCACAGGAACCGCAGATTCGCCCAAAGTATTTAAAGTTCGAAAATATACCGCAGAAGAATTTTCACGTGCCGTCCAGAATTCCCAAAAAGAAGGTGTGCTTATTGATGAAGTATCTTACAGTACAACTGTGTCAGATGAGGACATAAAGAATCATCCGAGCTCAAAACCTCCGGAATATCTCAATCAGACGACCTTAGAAAAGATAAAAAACCTAACCGGAGTTATCGCAGTCTCAACCTTTTTTGATGGGTTTCCTATCCAGTGTATTGGTGATGCAGATTTTGAGCACACGGCAGCTTCCGCTGAAGATCTCATGAGACAGGCAACCAAAATTACCAGGGATCTGAAAATCGGTTCCCTTGATCAGATAATCCTCGAAACCGATGATAATAAATTCATTATTGCCCCGTGCAGGGATCTTCATTTGTGTGTTTTTACGACCGCAGATGCGCATCTGGGACTTATACGGGTTATTTTAAAGAGTATACAGTCGGAAATTTCCTTGGAAAACAGTGATTAATCGATATTGTAAACCATTATTCAGATAAATAAATTGCAAATGTCAAAAATATCCTTTGAAAAAATCAAAGAGTTAATATAGTTAAAAAGTCAAAAGTAAAAAATTAGATAAAATAAAAAATCATTTAATATAAACTAAGACCCAGATCTAGGTCAAAGCGGGTGATGTCTGGATTGAGAAAAAAAGATGATGATTCCTTAGATGATGTAAACTCTCTCATCGATATGATTAAAGGATCAAAAAAGAGTGAGGGGACTAAAAAATCTGAAGAGACCGGAGATAAACCGCAAACTTCCTCCCCGTCAAAACCTGCACAAGATCCTCTTACTACCCAGGATATTGTGTTCTCTGATGCCGGTGACATGACTGCAAAATCTCCTGACCAGGGTACGCATCCTGCTGGTGCAAGTAAGGAAATTACTGGTAAAGACGTACGGGAATCGCTTGGCAAACTCCTCGCCAATGATGACTCAAACCAGGCATCCTCCAAGCAAAAAGAAAAAACCGAAAAGAAGGAGGATATTGAGATTATCAATGAAGATCCCAAGGCAGCAGTGCGTCCAAAACTGGTAAAGACTGCAACCCCGTCATCTTCAGTAGAAACCGAAGCTGTGACTGATGCTGATAAAGGGATTGTCAATGTTGACCAGATCTCTGAAATTTCTGGTTTGATTTTACCAAAAGGAGTCTCTTTTAAGATCGATGAACTCCAACTGCATGGACGCATCAGTTCGTTTGAAGGAACAGGTACCCTGCCCCCGGATTTTGATGAGATATGGAAGAAAAATTTCTCAACTGCCGGTTTCAAGGATCTTGATATCGGCGCAGATATCGAGATTGATAAATTAAAAGCCAAGCCTGCACCGAAAAAATTCGGATTGGGATCACTATTTAAAGCAATCCATGCCACTGTCGAGGAATATGATCCCAGGAAACATGGTTCACTCGTCGACGTCACCTTCAAACCTCAACCGGGAATTGAAGAGATTGAGATCTACCCGGTCAACCCACCATACGCATATATCCGGATCGTTTATGATCACGCAACCCATGAATATACATATGTTGTACTCGAACCTAATCTGACCGATCCTGAAAAAGAGCTGTTAAAGGAGCTAAAGGAACGCCTGTTTGAAACGCTCGATATAAATACAAAAGATATCTCCAAGGAAGAAGCTGCAATAAGGCTGCGTGCTGCAGCGACCGATATTATTCTTGACTTCGGTATCAAGTTAACGCCCTTTCAGCGGGAGACTATCCTCTATAATATGCACAAGGATTTCCTTGGCGACGGTTTGATAGATTCAGTCATGCATGACAAATACATTGAGGATATTTCCTGTGATGGGGTCAATACATCGCTCTTTGTGTATCACGCCAATTATGAGTCGATGAAGACCACGCTCTCATATACAAATGCGGAGGACCTGGATTCTTTTGTAACAAAACTTGCCCAGCGTTCTGGTAAATATATATCGATAGCTCAGCCCATCCTCGATTCAACCATGCAGGATGGATCACGTATCCAGATGACGCTTGGCCAGGAAGTCACTGCCCACGGTTCAACATTCACGATCCGTAAATTCAAGGATGAACCAATTACCCCCACAGACCTTATTGAATGGCGAACCTTCGCCCCGCTTTCCATTGCCTACATCTGGCTTTGTGTTGAGAACGGGAAATCAGCAATTTTTGCCGGTGGAACAGCATCCGGTAAGACCACCTCGTTAAATGCAGTCTCTCTTTTCATCCCCCCGCTATCAAAGATTGTTTCTCTTGAAGATACGAGGGAATTGAAACTCCCCCACCCGAACTGGATCCCGAGTGTTACCCGCGACTCATTTGATACCTCGGGGAGAGGTGAGATTAACATGTATGAACTCCTGAGGGCTGCAATGCGACAGCGCCCGGAGTATATCCTCGTGGGAGAAGTCCGTGGCAAAGAATGCCAGACTCTTTTCCAGGCAATGAGCACCGGTCACACAACCTACTCTACCATCCACGCGGATTCCGTTGCCAGTGTAGTTCACCGTATTGAGAACCCCCCCATGGATGTACCGCGGAACATGCTTTCTGCTCTGGATTTTGTCTGCATCCAGGTACAGGGACGGGTTGGAGGCAAACGTATCAGGAGGAGCAAGCAGATTGTTGAGATCCTCGACATTGACCCAAGGACTAACGAACTTATCACGAATGAGGTCTTCAAGTGGCGGTCTGCTACCGATGAGATCACCTACTCCGGGAAATCCTACCTCCTTGAAGAGATTATGGAGGCAAAGGGGTGGAGTGAGAACAGGATGCGGGAAGAATTAAAGCGCCGCCAGGAAGTGCTTGAGTGGATGCGACTCAAGAAGATCCGTCATTACAAGGATGTAGCAAAAATTCTCATCTCCTATCACCGTGATCCAGAAGCTGTCATAGAAAAAGTGAGGAAGGACCTCTATGAATAGTTATGAGCGCTTCTGTTTCAACCTGCTCGGAAAATGGGTAAAGACAAAACGGGATAATTATCTGGCACTCAGAAACGATCTGATTTCTGCAAGATTTAAAACACCGTTTGAGGTCTATCTCTCTACTGCATATGTCAGCTCTATTGTGGTCGGGCTGGTTTTTGCACTAATCATCGGTATAATCAGCTGGATTTTCCAGTTGCCGGCACTCATTAAGTACAAAGGGGCAGTTCCTGATGTAGTGGCCGGTCTTTCCCCGTATAGCATTATAATCGGGACAATTTTTATCACCGTTTTCTCCCTGCTGGTGTTTGGGGGACTCACCTATCTTGCATTTATCCTGTATCCCGGTCTTGAAGCAGGAAACCGACGCAGGAATATTGATGCAAGCCTCCCCTATGCAATCAACTACATCACTTCCATGTCTACAGCCGGAATCACCCCTGCAGAGGTATTCCGCCTCCTTGGCAGCAGCCCTATCTATGGACAGAGTGCAGTTGAAGCACGGTATATTGCACGGGAGATTGATATTTTTGGAAGAGATTTAATTGATGCTCTCCGGCTGGTTTCAGCGACTACTCCCAGCAGAAGGATGAAGGAATTCCTGCAGGGAACCATGGCGAGTGTTTCAAGCGGTGGAAACATCACGGAATATTTCAGGACGAAAGCGGAGCAGTATGCACTGGAAAACCGTCAGACCCAGAAATTGTTCCTCGAAACGCTCGCGCTTGTCTCTGAATCATACGTGACTGCCATGGTTGCTGGTACATTGTTTTTGATCATCCTCCAGTCGATCATGTCAGTCCTGGCGGGAGATAACAGCCCGATGTTTCTCTATGCGGTAATTTATATCATGATACCGTTAGGCAGTATCATGTTTGTTATTATGATCAGTTCCATGACACCGGAGACCTGATATGGGAATAAAGGATCACCTCAAAAATATGGTTAACCGGGGTAATGAATCCCCTTCTCCTCTCAAATCCTCCGATTTAAAGGCAGCTGAGGCCGAGGTTGATGAAATTACCAAGGGTCTTGAACATGAGCGAGGGACACGGCAGGGTTTAGGGAAATTCTTAAAACACCCTGTCAAGGTCCTGACTGATGAACCGGTAAATTTATTTATCATCACCATACCCCTTGCTCTTATCCTACTCATTGGTGGTTTTATCACACTGGTGGCAACTTATGGAGTCCAGGTAGTGTTTACTACCGTAATGATGGATGATATTCTCATTTTTTCAGTTCTGATTGCTATCGCCCCCATTGCGCTCCTCGACTTTAGAGAACAAAGGAGAATAAAGAACCTGGAAAATGCTCTACCGAATTTTTTCCGTGACCTTGCAGGTATGAATGATTCCGGTATGACCCTGCCCAATGCGGTGCACATTGTCGCCGGTGCCGAGTATTCAACACTTACCCCTCATATCCGGGCCCTTGATAATGATATGTCCTGGGGTGCGGGATTTGTCGAAGCAATGTACCGTTTCGGTAAAAATCTTAAAACACCGTTAGCTGACCGAAGTGTTGACCTGATTGCAAAAGCGAGTAAAGCCGGCGGGGATATCAGTGAAGTTCTCCGGGCGGCGGCGAAAGATACATTTGAAGTGGTAAACCTCTCAACAGAACGCAGCAACAACATGCTGATCTACGTTATTATCGTGCTCGTTTCTTTTTCGGTGTTCCTGTTCGTTGTGGCGATCCTGGTTTCGACGTTTTTGACGACGATGGCAACGGCAGGGGCTTCCGCAGCAGCTTCCGGTGCGAGAGGGTTCATGGGGCAGATAGACCTTTTCCAGTACAAACGGTTATTCACCCATGCAGCGTTGCTCCAGGGATTCTTCTCGGGGCTCGTTGCCGGGCAGATGGGTGAAGGACGGCTCATTTCAGGTCTGAAGTATTCTGCCATCATGCTATTCATTGCATGGGTAACCTTCAGATTCTTCATCTGATTTTTTTCCAATTATTCCGATTTTTTTAAATTTTTCCCCTTATCTTATAAGAGATCGAGACAAATTACGTTATCCACCCCGGTTTCATTCAGAGAAGTAAACGAATTATTTGTAAAAGAGATTTTCTCAAACGATTTCCTACCCTGAAAGGGATGTGAGAAAATTTAAAAAAATAAAAAAAAATCAGGAAATATTTTCCGTGCTGTAACCTTTCAGTGATAGTAGTTCCTTGACCCTGTCGCGATGATTTCCCTGCAACTCAATTGAGTTGCCTTTTACGGTACCACCACAGGCAAGTTTACCTTTCATATATTTTGAAAGATCTTCGAGATCAATATCAGTTGGATCAAGTCCTTCGATTACCGTCACTTCTTTTCCGTAACGGCGTTTGTTTACCTTGACATTGATCCTCTGCTGTTCCTTTGCTACCTCCTCGCATATACAAAGTTCATTCGGTAGTCCACACGTCGGGCAAATCCCACCAATCATTACATGTATTTTTACGTTTCTGGTTATTTATTACTTGGCATTGCCGGAAGGAATAAAGACGTATTTTGCCGAAATGAAGAAATTTTTGGGGAGACCCGACCAGATGCTGCGATAAAATTGAGAATTTCTGCGTGCACCATGTAGCCCTGTTTTTTATGATCCGGAATTCCAAAGATTAGTACTGGCATGTCCCTGTTTGTTATGGGTTCGGCGTCCCACGTAGGAAAGAGTGTGACCGTAGCGGCTATCTGCCGTTGCCTGGTAAATCGGGGTATAACAGTAGCGCCGTTCAAGTCCCAGAACATGAGCCTGAACTCCTGTGTCACGCCGGATGGAGGAGAAATCGGGATGGCACAGGCAATGCAGGCAATAGCTGCAAAAGTTACTCCTGATACTGACATGAATCCCGTTCTGCTCAAACCAAAGGGGGACTGTATCTCGCAGGTTGTGCTTCACGGACGACCATACAAGGATGTCCATATCACCGCCTATTACGAGGAAACCCCTGCACTTCTTACCAGGGCTTTGGAATCCTATCATCGGCTGGAGTCAAAGTACGGTCAGGTTGTTGTTGAAGGTGCGGGGGGTGCTGCGGAGCTGAATCTCTATGATCGGGATATCGCAAATACCCAGCTTGCAAACACCCTTCGCATACCCATAATTCTTGTCGCAGATATTGAGCGGGGCGGGGTGTTTGCACAAATCTATGGAACTATCGAGCTTCTCCCTGAAGATATTCGCCCCCTGGTGAAAGGAATTATCATCAACAAGTTCCGCGGAGATCCATCCATATTTGCACCAGGGGTGAAAAAAATCGAGGAACTTACGGGTGTGCCAGTCCTTGGGGTTGTCCCGTATTTCAACATCCCGCTGCCAAGCGAGGATTCGCTTTCTATCGGGGATAAAAAAACAAAGAATGCACAGGTCAGGATAGCGGTTATCAGGCTCCCGAAAATTTCCAATTTCACGGATTTTGAGCTGCTCGAACAGCATGCAGCTGTGGACTATGTTTCCCCCGGTGCCTCTCTGGAAGGATATGACTGTATCATCATTCCGGGGACCAAGAACACCATTGACGACCTTACTGATCTGGTGAAAACGGGTACTGACCTGAAAATTCATTCAGCCCGAAAAAAGGGCATACCCGTTATCGGTATTTGCGGTGGTTACCAGATGCTCGGAAAAACCCTTGTGGATGCAGGTTTTGAGTCCGGTGCCGGTACCTACGAAGGGCTGGGACTGCTGGACTGTGTCACTCGCTTTGCATCATATGAAAAAAATACCCTTCAGGTCAGGAGACGTGCCTGTCCAATCCCCCCNATCCTTTCAGGAATGGGTGAGGTCACAGGGTACGAGATCCATATGGGTATCACAGAATCCGGAATGAACCAGGAAGCTCTCGAAGGAGACGGGAGGGTGAGTGACGATGGCCTGGTCTTTGGTACCTACCTGCATGGATTGTTTTTAAACCCATCAGCGGCAAATGCCCTGCTCTCGTACCTGTTTGAAAAGAAGGGATTACCCTTCACACCGATTCCGGCTTGCGAGTCCGATCCCTATGACCTGCTTGCCGATCTGTTCGAAGAACATGTTGATATGGACGCAATTGCGGCATTGCTGGTTTCATAAGCAATAATTCATGTGCTTCTGTCTAAAAAATTGGGTCAGCTGATAATATTGGTAATGCTGTGAAATCCTCCGCCACGATAGTCGGCGCATTTTACCGCTGTTACTTTAGTAAGGTCGACTTTTTCAGTGACCCGGCTTTTCGTGCAGTAGGCCAGGGACGGGGATGTTACAAACCGTGATCCTATGCCAAATTCGCGGCAGTGGACGCAGAACCCGCAGTTTTCCACGGGTTCTTTTTTATCAGGAAGACACTGCACATTCCCTTTTATTACCGGCAGGATCCGGTACTCATTTTCTGGCATAGAACACGGAATCTCCTGTTGCTAATTTTAATTTTGCTTGGATATAATACCCGTGAATGAGGGTAAGTTCACCGGTCAAAGGAGACCGGCAGAGACAGGTTTCAGGATCGGGGCCTCGTCTTTTTGTACTTTGAATCTCGTATTAATTTGAGCTGATACATCTCATGCAGTATTTTCTGAGTGGAAAATAAGCAGGAAAAATCTCCTTTCAACACTATACTTAAAACGATTCAGCACCAATTTTGAACTATGAAGGTGTGCATAATGTGCGGGGGGGAGGGCACCCGGCTCCGTCCGCTTACATTCGAACGGCCAAAGCCCTGTATCCCGATTGTCAACCGACCCTCTATCCAGCACCTGGTCTCACACCTCTCGAATTTGGGCTTTCGGGAAGTTGTGCTCACGTTAGGGTACATGGGGAATTCAATCGAAGAAGCTCTTGGCGATGGTTCCCTGTTCGGAGTCGAGATCACCTACGTTCATGAGAAAACCAAGCTGGGAACCGCGGGAAGTGTGAAAAACGCCCAGAAATACCTTGATGGACAGGACTTTTTAGTGGTCGGCGGGGACCATGTAACCGATCTGAATGTCCTTGAGTTTTACCGCACGCATCAGAAAGAAAAGGCAACTACAACAATAGGCCTGATTTCTATTGATGATCCTGGTGAGTATGGTATTGCTGAAATCGATGCCAGTTACGAAATCAAGCGGTTCAAAGAAAAGCCGGCCCCCGGGGAGATCTTTTCCAACCTGGCAAGTACCGGGATGTATATCTGCAGCCCTGAAATTTTTGATCATATACCTTCCGGAACAAAATATGATTTTGCCCGCGACCTTTTCCCCAACATGATGGAGGAGAAGTACGTGTTGAAGGGCTGGCTGGCACGGGGTAACTGGACTGATGTGGGAAGCCCGCACTCCCTTCGCCAGGCAGAGCGTTGGAAACTGCAGGATATTTCATTTACTGATATTATCGGGAACCTGTCGATGCACGGGGCACAGATCCACGGACCGGTTCAGCTTGGCGATTCGATTACGCTTGGCAAGAACACAAAAGTCATCGGTCCTGTGGCTATCGGCCCGGGAACTACGATAGGTGATAATGTACTGATTGGGCCATACACGAGCATCGGGGACAAATGTATTCTCCGGAATAATGTGAAAATATTTTCCTCATCGCTTTACAACCGGGTCATTGTCGGGGCGAACAGCACCATATCGGGATGTATCATGGATAACGATACGCATATCGGTGAACACTGCAGTATTGAAAACGATACGGTGATCGGGCCCCGTGTTGTGCTGCGAGACAGGGTTGTTGTCCATTCCAAGACCCGTCTCTGGCCAGAAGTTGTAGTGACGGATGGAACAATCGTAAAAGAGCATGTGCTGAATGAAAAGTACGATGTTCGTTGTGAAGGTTCATGACCCTTTTTTCCAGTGAAATGATCACGATTTGTGTTAACCTTGCCCGGATAAAAAAAGAAAATGCATAAAAGTTTTATTTTAAAAAAATATCAGACTCTTTTGACCAGCCGGTGCGTTATTGCAACGAGCGGGTGGCGGGCGTAATCGAGCACCTGCACGTCATCCAGTGATTTTAAGTTCATTGCATGTGCAGTCCGCTCCATGCCCAGTTCAATATCTTCTTTGATTTCGATAATGTATGCATCAAGGGCAGTGATCCCAAGATGTTTGGCCGCGATTGCACGGTGATGCCCGTCAACAAGGATGATCTTACCCGGACGTCGTACGACAATGATCGGTTCAGCCAGTCCTTTTTTAATCTCGTATATCCTGCCTTCGAGTTCGTCCTCGTAGATCTTTGACTGGGTAGGAAGCAGGTCCCTGACTGGAACCGTCCCGCGTTCCAGTGTGGGATCAACCCCGTAGAGCTTTTTTAACGTCGTAATAAAATTGAAGACTTTCTCGGGTGAAACATGCTCAATCTGTGAGCGAATCACATCGGAATTGGAGATGATACCCAACAGGTGATTTTTCTCATCAACGACAGGAAGTTTCTGGATCCCACTCCGGAAGATCACCCGTGCAGCATCGTTGATATCCATCTCTGGATCTGCGACAATCAGATTTTTGGATACCACGTCGTTGATAGGAGTTGTCATCTGGACAAAGAGAAGATCCCTGGCTGAGATATACCCCACCACCTTGTCACCGTCAATAACCGGGAATCCATCGTGATGGGTCTTTTGTATTTTCTCAATAACATCTTTTACCGTTCCGTGGATATCAATGCTGATGACATCATAGGTCATATAGTCCTTGACCTTTTTCTTATCCATCACCACAGCTTTTAGTGAAAAGAGTACTAAAAGTAATCGGAAAAAATGAAGGGAAGAAAAATGCGGACTATGTTGGTTTTTATAAGGATTTTGGAGAATATTTTGTCGTAGTGAATCTCGCTTGCATATACTGTTTTTTACGAAGGTTTCACATCCTTATGGTAAATCTACAGTAATTACGACCAGCCGTTACAAGGATCCGAATCACTGCCATCATAAGGCAATGATTATTGTATATAATTTGCCGAAAAGAAGCGGACAAGTTTATGACAATTGGACAATGATGTAGTAAGGAGGAATAAAAAAGCATGGGTGTAAAGAAAAAGAACGAGGGATGGGTAAAACTGGTCAGCAAAATTTTTATCGTCGCGGCCTGTTTACTTTTTGTCGGCCTCATGATACTTTCCGGTATGGGGAACCAATGGATTACCATGTTCAATTCGGTTAAATCCGGCGATACGGTTGTCCTTGATTTTACGGTCTATGATGCTACAGGAAAACCCCTTATAACCTCGGAACAAACGGTCTTCAACCAGGCAGTGGCTCAAGGGAAGGATATTTTTGCAACAAAACAGCTGACTGTTACCTCCAATAAGACATTAGCCAAGTCCATTTTTGGAGTGCCGGGATCTGCTTCAACCGGGACAGGTGTCCAGCAGCTTGCAATATTTTCTTCTGAGTATAATGCGATAAGTTCCGGGATTGTCGGCATGAAAGTCAATGAGCAGAAACGCATTGCGATTCCCTCAGACAACATGCTGATGAATGATTTTTCTGTCGAACAACTGGCTCTCAGTAAGATTAACTTAACCGATATCAGTGTCGGTGATAATTTCTTTATGGGGGTTTCAGATAATACAGAAAAGGTCACGAACACAACTAGTGCACCTACCTTCCTGCGAATAGGGGATGTTGTATCAAAGTCTCCTGACGGTGTTGTTGTTGACCTTAATTATCCAACGATTGAAGTCCGGGTTGTTTCAATCAACAAACAATAACAATCTTTAACAAATAATTTTTGAAACAGTTTTGTAGTAACGCCAAAGAAATCCTCATAGCAAAGTCNGTGATCTTTTTTTTACCTGTTGCCAGGGAGAAATTCCGGGAAAGATTCCCTGACAGAATATTTTGAAGAAGTTGTTAAAAAAAATGAGAGAATCAAAAAAAATAATGAATAACTAAAAAACTATAACCTGGTCCCGTAGATCCGCTTGATCCGGTGTGCAACGGTTTTCCACCCTTCTTTTCTCATCAAAGGTCCGTCACGCAGTTTGAGGTGAGAGACTTTAAATCTTTTACCGGAAGCGACGTACATCTCACCCACGACAAACGGCTGTTCACCATCGCATTCCATGTAGACCGGTGCTGTTTTTCTGCCATCATGAATAGAGATCTTCACAACTACCTGTTCAATCGTCCGGGTCCACAATGTTGTGATATCGGGTGCTTTTGCCCGGTTTACCCGTTTTTCGCCGCATTCAATGGAGCTTACCTCAACGCCAAACGCTTCTTCCCCGCACTCTGCAACCATGTGGTCGCCGACACTGCATTCATCATCCTCTGCAAATTCAATCCCGCAGACCATTGACATCCCTTCTTTTGAGACAATTGTTTTGATCAGGATTGACTGGGGCTCCTTGTCCTTTTTTATGCGCTGGTGGTGACCGCAGGTGGTGCAACGGACGAGGAGGTCACGGGATTCGGTGATCACATCGTGTTCGGTCTCCTCGTTGCACTCAGGGCAGTTAACGGTTATAAACATTGAATATGAATGGCAACCCTCACATGATAAACATGGAGGTTCAGGAAATTATTCATTGCCGGGGGCATCCCCTGGTCATAGGAAACCACCCTACAACCTTTGAGGTGACTCGGGAGGATCACCTCACGAAAAATGGCAACTGTATCATCGGTATTTCGGCTGACAAAGGGTGTGCCGGGCTTTCGGCTGCGTTCAAAAGGGTCCTTGCCAATGATGATGCCGTTCTTATCACCAGGCTTTCATCCGGGGATGTAACCTTTGAAGTAACATCGCACGGGTCCTTACGCTTCACTCTCGATCATCCAACTGACATGGTCTGGCGGCGGAGTTCTTTTGTCTGCGGACGGACAGTCGGTATTTTGTCCGATCATGTAGCAGCTACTCTGCCAAAAGCACTTATAGCAAACCTTGTTGCGGGAAAAGAGATGACAGTTACCCTGACCGCTAAGCGTCCCGGCTGAGTGTGGTAATTTTTAATTCAGCTTCATTGAGCATTGTCTCGCACTGTTTCACCAGCACGGCACCCTGTTCATACAATTTTATACTGTCATCAAGCCCGGTAGTACCATCTTCAATTTTTTCAATGATCTGCCGTAACTGCTCGATTTTTGTCTCATACGTCTCTTTCATAATCTACACGCTCCACGATTACCTGGCTGCTGCCATCAATAAACCTGATTTTCATTTGATCACCCTGCGAGATTTTTTCTGCACGTTTCACTACCGAACCATTTCTCTCTGCAACACAATACCCCCGGGCAAGCACTGCACGGGGACTCCTGCTTTCCAGTGCTGTTTTCATCTCACACAACAGGAGGTTTTCCCGTTCAATCCGGTTGGAATATGCCCGTTCGAGCCGGTCAAAAAGATCCGTGATGTCCTGTTTTTTATCCTCGATTTTCCTCAGGAACCGTTGCGGGCGAAGGCGGTCCCGCAGATCTGAGATCTCCTCCTTTGCCCCGATAACCCAGCCGAGTAAAGCTGCGGTCATCTGGATTTTTAGTTCTTTGAGCCGGGCTGCCAGCACGATACGATCAGGTACCACCAGCTCTGCGGCAGCAGAGGGGGTCGGGGCACGGACATCTGCTGCGAGATCGCTCAGCGTCACATCAATTTCATGCCCGATCGCACTTACCACAGGTACCGGGCACGAGGAGATTGCCTGTACAACTTCAGGGTGGTTGAAGGAAAAGAGATCCTCAAAACTCCCGCCACCCCGGGCTACAATGATTACGTCAACCATGCCGCTGAGACGCCGGATGGCACGGGCAATATCGTGATGGGCGTCCTCACCCTGGACAGCGGTCGGTGATATGATAATCTCCAGGGGATACCGCCTGCTTATTACGGTCATGATATCATGGATAACTGCGCCGGTCTCTGAGGTAACCACGCCGACTTTTTCCGGAAATGAGGGAAGACAACGTTTCTTTTCTGCGGCAAAACATCCTTTGGCAGCCAGTTCTTTTTTCCATTGTTCAACAAGCAGGTATTTTTCACCAATCCCTGCCTTTATCATCTCTTTTACCTGCAACTGGTATGCCCCGTGGGGTGCGTAGAGCCGAACCGAACCGGTAACGATTACTTCCATGCCCTCAGTGGGCCTGAACGTGAGCCGGTCCCCGTCAGGTCGCCACATAACACATTTTATCACCGCTGCCGTGCTTCCGCTGCCTTTTTCAGAGAGCGAAAAGTAACGGTGCCCCCGTGTATGATGGGTATAGTTGGTCACTTCCCCGCGAACCCGGATGTCCTGCAGGAGCGGGTTGTCGAGGAGGTCTTCGATAATCGCGGATACTTCAGAAACCCGTAACGGTTTGGTATCAGCAACGGTTGCGACTTGTGGCCTGTTGAACCAGTCCATTAACCATTATTAGGCTAAAACCGCATATCAAATAGTACTACCATGGTGTCATTTTCCGTCGCGAGTATGTTTTTTCATGAGTACACGACCAGCGAAATCTTCTCGTTTGTATCACAGACCGGGCTGGACGCGATGGAGTTCTGGCTCGAAACTCCGCATTTCTGGCTCCGGGACCTTCCTGTCGATGAGGTGAAATCTGCAAAAAATGATCATAAGGAGATAGAAACCCTGACGGTGCATGCTCCCATTCTTGACCTGAATCCCTGCTCTATTAATCCGGAAGTCGCCCAGGTATCGGTTGAATACGCTGTCCAGTCTTTATCGATTGCCAGCCAGCTGGGTTGCAATACCCTGACGGTGCACCCGGGCAGGAGAACGGCTAAACGTCCTCCCAGTGATGCAGACTTTGCCCGCTTTGACCACTATATTTCCGTTCTTCATGAAGCATCCGAAGGAAACTCCGTAAAAATCGGCATGGAAAACATGGAACCGATTGTTAATTCACTGCTCTGCACGCCTGAACGTATGCGCAGTCTCCTTGATGATGAACCATGGCTGTTTTTTACCCTCGACGTAGCGCATGCGATGGCAAAATCGGAAAACGAGGTGATCCGGTATGTTGAATTATGTCACGATCGTCTCGTAAACGTGCACATCAGCCGCTTTGATCATGGTAAGGCACATTTCCCTCTTGAACGGCATGCGTCTATGGCAAGAGTGATGGAATCCTTAAAAGACCATCGCTATCATGGCAATCTTACCCTTGAGATTGAGGACCTGAACCTTGAGCGCTCCCTTTCGTATCGTGAAAAGATTGCACTGATTGCGAGGGATTGCGCCTTTATGAAAGAATGTATGCAATAAGCGCTGGTTTTATGTAATTCCCTCCCGAATAAGAAAATGAGTATTTTTATTTATGATTCACTATAATCTGCGTGCACCAGCACGGTGTGAAATGCGATGATAGAGTACGTTTTGGAATTCCTGCTCTTTGTTATTTGTGTCCTTCTTACGGCATTTTTTTCGAGCGCGGAAGTTGCCCTTATCTCGATAACCCGTGCAAAAGTGCGGACGCTTGTCAATGACGGGCTACCAGGATCAAAAGCCGTGGCGGCGTTAAAGGAGTCTCCCGAACACCTGCTCATTACAATTCTTATTGGAAACACCATCGTTACTACCGCTGCAGCAACCATTGCAACTGCTGTGGCAATCCAGGTTTTTGGGGATATCGGGGTAGGGATTGCAACGGTGCTGGTGATCATCATCCTCCTCGTATTTGGTGAGATCGGGCCCAAGATCTATGCAGCGAGGGCATCGGAATCATATGCACTCAGGATCGCACCGGTCATCCTGTTCTGCTCCCGCATTTTTACACCCGTTATCTGGCTTGTTGAGCGGGTGAGTCCGAAGTTTGGCATCGGAAAGGAGGTCGCCGAGCCGGCAGTGACCGAAGAGGAGATCAAGGAATGGATAGATGTCGGTAAGGAGGAAGGTACTTTAGAACAGGGAGAACAGGATATGCTCTACTCGGTTCTTGAGTTCGCTGACACCACCGCCCGGGAGATCATGACCCCACGCGTTGACGTTATAGCCATGGAAGATACGGTTTCCTTTGAAGAAGCGATCCGGATTTTCAACGATACCGGCTTTTCCCGAATCCCCGTGTACCACGACCAGATTGACAATATAACCGGTATTCTGAATGTCAAGGATGTCTTTTCTGCCATGGTCTCGCACCGCAAAGATTCGACCATCAAAGAAGTCATGTATGACCCGATGTTTGTACCAGAGACAAAAAAGATTGATGACCTGTTAAAAGAGCTCCAGGTGCACCGGGTGCAGATGGCGATTGTCCTTGATGAATACAGTAGTTTCGTCGGTATAGTGACTGTTGAGGATATCTTAGAGGAAATCGTCGGCGATATCATGGATGAGTATGATAAGGAAGAACCCGATATCCAGAATATTTCCGATGGTGTCTATGTCATCGATGCCCAGATGTGGGTGGATGATGTCAACGAACGCCTGGAGATTGATCTTCCGGTCAGCGAATCCTACGAGACCATTGGCGGCCTTATCATCGACATGCTGGGACACATTCCCATGCACCCCGGAGAAAAAGTGGAGATTAATGAGGGAAAGATAACGCTGGTTGTGCTGCAGATGCACGGACGGCGTATCGTGAAAGTGAAGGTCATTATCCATCCCAAACAAGGAGACAGTACTTCCTGAAGTAAAATATGGCGTTGTGGAATGGTAACAGAAAAAGACGATGAAGGGAAGCACGATGAAAAAACGTATTGCAGTTCTTGCATCCGGCAGGGGTTCAAACTTCCAGGCAATCATTGACGCCATGCTGGAGGGAAAAATTCCGGCGACCTGTGCGGCTCTTATTACTGATAACCCGAAGGCATTCGCCATCGAACGGGCAAAGAAGGCAAAGATCCCGGTCATGGTCATTGATTTTTCATCATTTCCTTCACGGGAGGACTATGAAAAGGCGCTTCTTCTCGCCATGCAGCAGGTGAATGCGGATCTCTTCATCCTTGCCGGGTACATGCGTATCGTCGGTGCTGATATTGTCCGCTCATTTCCTGCAAAAATAATGAATATCCATCCTGCTCTCCTGCCGGCTTTTCCCGGGTTGCATGCACAACGACAGGCAGTACATCATGGCGTGAAAGTATCCGGCTGCACTGTGCACTTTGTTGATGAAAGTCTTGATGGCGGCCCCATCATCCTCCAGCGTTGTGTCAACGTGCTGGAAAACGATGATGAGGATTCCCTTGCAGAACGGATCCTGCACCACGAGCACGAGTGTTACCCCGAAGCAATAACATTGTTCTGTGAAGGGCGGCTGGAAATTGTCGGGAGGAAAGTCCGGATCCGCTGAACATAAAAAAAAATTCTCCTCCCAAGTTCTGATATGGTGGTTAGCAACCACGACCACAAACCACTTGGCACCTTGCGTGCCACCTTTTCTGCACTACGTTCAGGTTTTTTAAAATGAACACATCAGATTCCCGATGCGAAGAGGCGCATTTCTATACCCTGAAACAGCTTGGATGGACAGAAGAACATACGCAGGCATTTTCAAAATATACCGGACCCTACATACCCGGCCGCGTGGCCTGCCGGCAAAAAACCGTCTGGGATGTCTTTATCGATGGCGGATCTGTTACGTCCGGGATCTCCGGAGCCCTGAAAAAGCTCGGCCGCTTTCCCGCAGTGGGTGATTTTATCGTGTTGCTTCACCAGCCGGAAGCCGGCTCCTCCACGATCGTTGATATCCTGCCGCGGAAATCTGTATTCACGCGGGGAACTTCCGGAAAAGAAGGTACTGATCAGGTCATTGCAGCTAACATTGATATCGTGTTTATTGTCACTGCAGCCGGTCATGACCTCAATGCACGGAGGATCGAACGATACCTTGCTATCGCCCATGCGTCAGGTGCAAAACCAGTGATCGTGATCAATAAATCCGATCTTTCTGATGACCCTGCACTGCTCACTGATGAAATTATCCCGGTCGCAGCCGGAATTCCGGTTATTCCTGTTAGTGCCATCAGTGGTGATGGGATCACCCGGCTCGAACCATTCCTTACCCCCGGCACAACGATCGTACTCATCGGTTCATCCGGTGTCGGCAAGTCTACCCTGATAAACCGGCTGCTTGACCGGCCCTTCCAGGAAACCTCCGTCATCCGGGACTATGACGGGAAAGGCCGGCATACAACGACCGTACGGCAGCTCTTCATCATGAAGAGCGGGGCACTCATGATCGATAATCCCGGGCTTCGGGAGGTTGGCATTGGCACGGCATCGGCCGGTATTGGCGAAACCTTTCCGGATATTCTTAAACATGCAACCGGATGCCGCTTCTCGGACTGCCGGCACGAGCAGGAGCCAGGCTGTGCCGTGCAGGAAGCAGTGAAGAGTGGAACACTTTCTTTACCCCGGTTGGAAAATTATCACCGGCTCGTGCGGGAACTTGCATTCGAGCAGGAGAAAGCCGAGATAGGGCTTGTGCGGTCCGAACGAAAGCGGTGGAAAGGAATCACGAAACTCGCAAAGGAGATCTCTAAGGGGAAAGGGGATTTTTAAAGGACCCAGATCTGTTTAATTTTTGATTAAAAATCACCGTCAATAGTGTGTTATTTAAAAAATATTCCTGGATACCGATAGCACAGGATACGGGTATCCACAGGAATCGTGATCTTGCCCGTTCCTTTTTTATCTTTGACGTTTATAGTTTAGCACATCCGGGAGTTAGAGTATACGAGTCTATGAAGGAAAGANCCCGCAATCCTGCAACAAAAAAGATTGCCCAGGAGCGTATTGAGGTACTGTTTGAACAGGCGCGTCTGGCGTTTTTTGCCCATCCCGAAAGGAGTAACCGCTATGTGGAGCTCGCTCGCAGGATTGCAATGCGACAGAGGATCCGGATTTCCCGAAAACTCCGTCGCCAGTACTGCCACCACTGTTACTCATTTCTTGTACCGGGAAAGAATATGCGGGTTCGGGTCCACAGAGGAAATGTGGTGGTAACCTGTTATTCCTGCAATAAAAAAACACGATTCCGTGTGGTGAGACCTGATGACCAATCAACCTGACCGATCGATGCAGGATCTTAAACCGACCGTATGGATCGGCAAGCAGGGCTGCACCGAAACCATGATCGATGAGATCGTAGAACAACTTAAGAAACGAAAATTGATCAAGGTAAAATGGCTCCAGAATACTGAGGTTGATCCCGAAGATATTGCTTTGCAGGCACATGCGACGCTTGTCGAAGTGCGGGGAAGGACGATGGTCCTGCAGGAAAAAAAGACAACGGGCAAAAAATAACCACCTTTTTTATTCGGCGATCATCAGAGCGCGGCTGCTAGAAATATATAAAAACCTTATCCACGAATATGTAAAGACTGTTAGTAATAATTTCTACAGTGAGGTCCCTAGATGACAACAGTTTACGATGCCTCGGCTGACCACCTTATCAGGAAGGTCGCAGAGGAGCTCAAAAAACGCAAGGAGATCACTCCGCCGCCATGGGCTGCCTTTGCAAAGACCGGGGCACATAAAGAAATGCCGCCTGAAGACCCGGACTGGTGGTATGTCCGGGTAGCGGCAGTGTTGAGACGCGTCTATGTTGACGGCCCGTTGGGCGTCGAAAGGATGCGGAGTTTTTACGGCGGGAAAAAGAACCGTGGTTCAAAGCCGAATGCATTCAGGAAAGGGAGTGGATCGATCTTGAGAAAATCCCTCCAGCAACTGGAGGCAGCAGGGCTTGTCATCCACGACAAGACCGGCCGTAAAGTCTCTCCTGCTGGCATGGCATTTCTTGACAACATGGCACACGAAGCAAAGACCAATCCTCCGGCGCCGGTGCCCAAGCGGGCAAAGGCTGTAGCTCCACCTGAGCCAAAGAAGGCTGAGGGAAAGAAGTCCGAAGGTAAAAAAGAAAAAGCAGAGAAAGCCGAGGGTGCAAAGGTCGAGAAAGGCGAGAAGAAACCGGCTGCAAAGAAAGCCGAAGGTAAGAAGACAGAAAAGTCCGAAGCACCAAAGTGAGGTAACACCATGGGAGACGACGAGCTTAGTGAACTCCGTAAACGAAGGATGGCACAACTGCAGCAGCAGGCTGGCGACCAGCAGGCAATGCAGGACGAGCTCGAACGCCAGCAGCGGGCCAAGAACCAGATGCAGATGATACTCATGTCGATTCTCGAGCCGGATGCCCGGGAACGACTGAACACCATCAAGCTGACGAAACCGGAGTTTGCCGGTGCCGTCGAGCAGCAGCTTGTCCAGCTCGCCCAAAGCGGGCGTCTCAAGAACAAGATCACGGATTCGCAGCTCAAAGAACTGCTCAGGCAGCTTGCGCCGGCGAAACGTGATTATTCGATCACGCGAAGGTAATGAAAGCAGGAGTGCTTTTCAGCGGCGGAAAGGACAGTTCCCTTGCAGCAATAATGCTGGGTACGTATTACGAGGTTGAACTCAA